>Ga0209401_1000020_pt1 | contig 129816 bp, 98 predicted proteins | sample M_140807_MF_Meta_FD_187318 | JGI IMG/M metagenome (GOLD analysis project Ga0209401, IMG submission 187318) | Freshwater microbial communities from Lake Montjoie, Canada to study carbon cycling - M_140807_MF_MetaG (SPAdes) (version 2) | ecosystem: Environmental > Aquatic > Freshwater > Lake...
CGCTCGCCCTCCAGGCGAGCAACCCAACGCACGAGCCAACGGCCATCCCTGGCCCGTTGGCTCTGAAACTCGCTCGCCCTCCAGGCGAGCAACCCAACGCACGAGCCAACGGCCATCCCTGGCGCTATCCAATGCAGTGCAACATCGACCGCCGCGGCCGGGCACTCCGCACGACGATGGGCATCGTCACCGACTTGATCGGCACCGGCCTCGTCCTCGCCTGGGCCAAAGGCGCGGTGCCCGATGCCTGGGCCCTCTGGGCGGGCATCGCCGCCATGCTCGGCGGGGCCTTCATGATCTTCGAGGGCGTCAACGGCTGGTGCGTCGTGCGGGCCATGGGATTCAAGACGCCGATCTGACCGCGACCGCGTCAGGCCCGCGACGCACGCGCCGGCGGCATCCCCGCGCCGACCGCGTTGCCCGCCCAAAAAAGGCTGGTTTTGCCCACCGTCTGAGCCGAACTATCGTCGGTGATGCGGCGTCAGGGTCGATCCCGGCTGCCTGGAGCAGCCGCCGAACACTGGAGCAGCCGCCGAAACCTGGAGTTCCGCCCGCACGACGCATAGAACCGAAGGACCGACGGACGCGAGGCGGACCGCCGTCGACCCGCGACCGGTCGTCGCGTGCCGTGATCCTCGCCGTGCCGACAAGGAGTGCCGAATAGATGTGGCCACGACGTGACTGGCGAGTGGATGCCCCGCGGCGGCGGATGCGGCCGACCGCGGCCTGCCGTTTCGAGTTCCTGGAACCGCGTCGGGTGCTGGCGGCCGATCCTCTGCCCTTCGTCCAGTCGATCAGCCTGGTCGATGCCGCCACGAACGCGACGTCGCGCACCTGGAATGTCACGTTCAGCGAGGCGGTGACCGGCGTCAATGCCGCCGATTTCAAGCTCGCGCTCTCCGGGGTGACGGCGACGACGCCCGTCACCCTGTCCGGCAGCGGCGCCGCCTATCAGGTCACCGCCACCGGCGTCGCCGGCAACGGCACGATCGGCCTGAATCTCGTCGACGACGGCAGCATCCGCGACGCGACGGGCAATCCGCTGGGCAGCCCCACCGCGGTGTCGTTCGCCACGCCGGCCAGGCAACTCGCGGCCGGCTCCGGTCCGATCGCGGTGGCAGTCGGCGACGTCAACAGCGACGGCAAGGCCGACCTGATCGCGGCCAACTACTTCGACAACTCCGTGGGGGTGCTGCTCGGAAGGGGCGACGGCACCTTCCAGCCGCAGCGGTCGTTCCCCTGCGGCTCCGCGCCCTGCGCCGTGGCCGTCGCCGACTTCAACGCCGACGGCAAGCTCGATCTGGCAACGGCCAACTACCTCGGCAACTCGGTGAGCGTGCTGCTCGGGACGGGCGATGGCGGCTTCGGGCAGCAACGGGAGTTCGCCACCGGGGCCCGGCCCGTGTCCGTGGCGATCGGCTACTTCGACGGCAACCTGCGGCCGGATCTCGCCGTGACGAACAACAACGACGCCACGCTCGGCATCCTGCTCGGAGTCGGCGACGGCACGTTCGCCGCGCAGCGCACGTTCGCCACGGGCATGGCCCCGTCCTCCGGCGTCGTCACCGACTTCAACGGCGACGGAGTTGCGGACGTCGTGACCGCCGACTACGGCAGCAATGCCATCAGCGTGCTGCTCGGCAACGGCAACGGCACGCTGCAGCCGCAGCAGCTCTATCCCGCCAACGGAGCGCCGTGGTCGGTCGCCATCGGCGATCTCAACGGGGACGCCCGCATCGACGTGGTAATGTCGAACACGAGCACCGGCACTCTCGCGATCCTGCTCGGCCTGGGGGACGGGACGTTCGTGCTGCAGCAGCTGCTCGCCGTCGGCCGCACTCCGCTCGACGTCATCGTCGCCGACGCGAATGCGGACGGCAGGCCCGACCTGCTCGTCACCAACACCGACAGCGACACGCTCGGGGTCCTGCTCGGCAACGGCGGCGGTTCGTTCCAGTCGCAGCGGACGTTCGCCACCGGCACGTCGCCGCGCGCGGTGGCCGTCGCCGACTTCAACGGCGACCGCAAGCCCGACGCTGTCACCGCCGACTTCGCGGCCAGATCCCTGAGCCTGTTTCTCGGTAACCAGACCGGCAGCTTCACGGGAGGCGTGGCGCAGGTCGACACCGTCGCCCCGACGGTCACGATCGCGGCCGGCACCTCCGCCCTGCGGGCCGGCCAGACGACCACGATCACGTTCACGCTCAGCGAGAACTCGACGACCTTCGGTGGCACGGACGTCGTCGCCACGGGCGGCACGTTGTCGGCATTCAGCGGCTCCGGCAGGTCCTACCGGGCCACGTTCACGCCGCCGGCAGGCTCCACGGCCGCCGGCACGATCACCATCGCCGCCGGGGCGTTCACCGATCAGGCGGGCAACGCCAATCTCGCCGCGGCGCTCAGCCCGACGCTGCGGATCGACACGGTGCTGCCGACGGTGGCGATCGCGGCCGCCGCCGCGACGCTGCGGCCGGGCCAGGCCACGACGCTCACCTTCACGCTGTCGAAGCCGTCGCCGAGCTTCGGCCTCGCGGCCGTCGCGGCGACGGGCGGCCGGCTGTCGACGTTCAGGGCCGTGTCCGCCACGGTCTTCACGGCCACCTTCACCGCCGGCAACGGGGCCGTGAATCGCGGCCGGGTCGCCGTGGCCGCGGGCCGTTTTACCGACGCCGCCGGCAACGGGAACGTCGCCGGCAGCCTAGCGCCCGCGATCGTCATCGCGCCGTAGCCGCAGCGCCGTCCGCGACCGCGGCGTGGAGCCGCCACTCGCGTGGGGCCGCGATCACCCGGATCAGGTCGCCGGCGCCGAGCAGTTGGTAGACGTCCTTGGTCCAGGAGAATGCCGGTGGCATCGCACCGAGGGACGTGATCGGGCGGGGATACGCGAGCGCAAGGTTCTGCGGCACATCGCCGACCCGCAGCACGCCGAGAAACTCGGCGGCCACTGGGTCGGCGTGCGTCTCCGGCGGCTGTTCCAGGATGATCTCACCGACATGCGGATCGAGCAGGGCGGCGTAGATCGCCGGCAGGGCCGTGGCCCCACGGCCGTAGACCGCGATCGGGCCGGTGGCGGGATCCTGCCGCAGCTTCGGCGTGTAGCCGTGCGGCGCTGCGTCCTCGACCAGGTCGAACCGTCCCGCGGCGCCGAGCGCGGCGTACTGCCGCCGGATGCGGTCAGCCACCGGCCGGTAGCCGGCGGGCCGCCACAGCACGTGGCCGCGGCGCGACGCGATCAGGAACGGCCGCGGCGCGATGAGCGCACCAATGTCGGCCCAGCACGAGCGGTGGTAGTTGATCCAGAACGCGCAGTCGCAGTGGCCGTCGGTGCCGCGATCCGCCGCCATCCGCTCGACGCTGCCGCTCTGGCAGACCGGCGCCGCCGCCTTCACTCGATCATCCGCCGCCGCCAGGAACCACGAGATCGCGCCACCGCCGCTGAGGCCCGTGACCCCGATCCGCTCGCCGTCCACGTCACCGCGGCCCTGCAGGTAGTCGATCGCCCGCATCGCGTTCCACACCTCGAGCCCCGCGGGCGTGTAGCCGCGGCTCGGCCAGTCGAACCGGCCCTCCCGGTAGGTGCCATGATGCAGCCCCTGGCACTCGCCGAGCTGCACCGGGTCGAGCGCGAGCGCGACGTAGCCGTGCTGGCCGAACCAGCGCGGGTTCGCCTGGTAGGACGGATTCACCTTGCCCTGCGAATGGCCGCAGAGATAGAGCACGGCGGGCAGCCTCCCGGCCGCGTGGGCCGGCCGATAGAGATTGGCCGCCACATGCGCACCGGGCAGGCTCTGGAAGTGGATCTTCTCCACGACGTAGTCGCCGCGATCCAGCGTGCCGGTGACCGTCGCCTCCAGCGGTGTCCGTTCCGGCAACTACGCCAGCCCGAGCATCTCCAGCCACTCCGCGCGGCGCTCCGCGAGCGTCCCGCTCCAGCGCTCAGGCGACAGCGGCGACACGAGCGATTGGCCGGTGATGCCCCGCGCCTCCTCGGTCACGGCGGCCGCGATGGGAAGCCCCTGGGCGGTCACCACTCCGGCGGTCGAGCCCACCGCGGCCAGGGCAACGATGAAAACCGTCCACGCCCGCATCCACGCCACGACCACGGATCACCTCCTTCGTTTCTGAAGCTCGGCGCGGCCCGCGAAGAAGTCGACATACTCCGCGGGCTGCATCGCGCCGGCGGCCGGCAGCTCGTGGGCCACCTCGATCATGACGGTGCCGTGTGCGTGTGGGTCGCGTTGACGACGATCCGCTCCACCGGAAAGCCGGGGATCCTCTTCGCCCCCCGGCCCCGCAGGGCAGCGAGGGCCTCGTCGGGAATCGTGACCAGGTCGCAGGAGACGAACGTCGTGGTGCCGAGGACGCGGTCGCCGTCCCGCGACTGGAGCACGAGCACCGTCGCGGTGACCGGGCTGGCCACGCCGGTCGAGATCCGCGTCCGCATCTGTCCGGACAGGGCGACCGGCTTGTCCGGCGTGATGCTCACCGTGGCGGCCCCCGCCAACAGCTCCGCAGCCGCCCCCTGCCCGCGCTGCACGGCGAGGATGAGCATGAGGGCGACGACGAACAGGCGACGCTGCATTGGCGGCATGGTAATCCCCCCGGAGACGTGCCTCATGCGGAGTCTGCATGCTGCGCGGCTGCACTGCTGCGGCAGCAGTGTACCGCAGCGGTGCACCCACGATCATGCAGTCGTCCTGCACGTGCCCGCGCCCGTCAGGAGAGGATCCCGTCGATCACGTGCCCGTGCACGTCGGTGAGCCGCCGGTCCAGCCCATTGTGCCGCCAGGTGAGCTTCGTGTGGTCGATGCCCAGCAGCCTCATCACGGTGGCATGCACGTCGTGCACCGTCGTCGGCCGGTCGCGGTCGAGCGGCTTGTAGCCCCACTGGTCGCTCTCACCGCAGGTGATGCCCCCCTTGATGCCTCCGCCGCAGAGCCAGGTCGTGAAGACGAAAGGATTGTGATCCCGTCCCCGGCCCCCCTGCGAGCTCGGCATCCGGCCGAACTCCGTCGTCCAGAGCACGAGCGTGTCGTCGAGGAGGCCGCGCTGGTCGAGATCCTTGATCAGGGCGGCGGCGCCCCGGGCCATGCCGGTGGCCAGCGGTCCGTGATCCCGCTCGACATCCTCGTGCGAATCCCAGTTGCGGCGAGGGAAGCCGTTGTCATTGCCGCTCCAGACCTGCACGAACCGCACGCCCCGCTCGAGCAGCCGCCGGGCCGTCAGGCACCGCAGCCCGAAGTGGTGCGTCTCCTCCTCGGCGTTGATCTGGCTGGGCCAGCTCGCCCGTCCGCGATCCAGCCCGTAGAGCTTGAGCACGTGCTCCGGCTCGCCGTCGATGTCGAGCGCCGCGGGCGCGGCCAGCTGCATTCTGGCTGCCAGCTCGTAGCTCTGGATCCGGGCCTCGAGCCGACTGTCACCCGGGCGGTCCTCGAGATGCCGTCGATTGAGCCGACCGATCAGGTCGCGGGCCGCGGCCTCGGAGCCGGCGCCGACGAATGTCGCCGCGGCGTGCGGGCGGAGGTCGGCCAGCGGCTCGTCCGCGGCGGGCTGCACGACCGTGCCGCTGTATTGCGACGGCAGGAACCCGGCATCCCAGTTCTTCACGCCATTGGAGCCGTAGCCGCGGTGGTCGGGGAGCACGACGAACGTCGGCAGGTTGTCGTTCATCGAGCCGAGGGCGTAGCTCACCCAGCAGCCCGCGCCGGGGAAGCCCGGCAGCACGAAGCCGGTCGTCTGCAGGAGCGTGGCCGCCGAGTGCACGCCCGAGGTGCTCACCATGTTGTGGATGAACGCGATCCGGTCGACCACGTCACCGAGCGCCGCCACGGGCTCGGCGAGCAGCTTGCCGCTCTGGCCGCGGGCCGCGAACTCCCACACGGGCTTCAGCCACGGCCCCAGGCCGTTTTGAAACGCCTCCACAGGCTCGCCGAAATCGCTCGGCTGGCCGTGGTGCTTCACGAGATCGGGCTTGAAGTCGAAGAGGTCGATGTGGCTGGCCGCCCCCGCCATGAAGAGCTGCACCACCCGTTTTGCTTTGGGCGGAGAGATGCACGCCGGGTGCAGGCTCGCCCCAGCTGTGGCGGTGCCGGCGGCCGGCGCGGAGCGGTCGCCGGCCAGCATCGCCGCCAGCGCGATGCCCCCCAGACCGCCGCCCGACCGGGCCAGCCATTCGCGGCGGGTGACCGATGGGCCAAGCCCTGCGGCGGCGTGCCAGGGGGAGTCGTGTGCCATGAGGTCCTTCAGTCCACGAAGGCGAATTCGTTGAGGTTCAGGATGGCACGGCAGACGTTGGCGAGCCCGTGGGCCTGCGCGACGTCGAGCAGGACGGCGGCCTCCTCCGGGTCGGGATCGCGGCCGAGGGCCAGTTCGAATGCCCGCCTGACCTGCGCCGCCGGATCGTCGCCGACGTCGCGCACGACGCGGTCGGCGAATTCCCGCGACTGCACCACCATGAAGCCGTTGTTCAGAAGCGCCAGAGCCTGCAGCGCGGAGATGCTCTCGTTCCGCTTCTCAACCCGCATCGAGGGGTCGGCGCAGTCGAGGCAGGTCATGAAGGGGTGCGTCTGGCTGCGGACGACGAACCGGTAGACGCCGCGGCGCCAGGTCGTCGCATCCTCGGGGTCGGCGAGGTCGTAGCGGTAGTGGGGCGAGTGCTCCGGATGCTCGATCCTGAAATCCTGCCAGCCCGGGCCGCCCATCGTGAGGTCGAGCGTGCCGGCGGCCGCGAGCACGGCATCGCGGATCGCCTCCGCCTCGAGCTTCCGCCGGTTCTGCCGCCAGAGGTATTGGTTGTCGGCGTCGATCGCGGCACAGTCCTCCCGCGCAACGCTTGACTGGCGGTAGGCCGCGCTGGTGACGACCAGCCTGTGCAGGCTCTTGAGCGAGCCACCGCCGTCACGGAAGTCGGCCGCCAGCCGGTCGAGCAGTTCGGGATGCGTCGGCGCCGCGCCCATCCTCCCAAAATCGCTCGGGGTGGCGACGATGCCCCTGCCGAAGTGGTAGTGCCACACTCGATTGACGATCGATCGCCAGGTGAGCGGATTGTCCGGGTTCGTGATCCACGTCGCGAGCGCCGCCCGACGGTCCCCTTCCGCATGGTCCGGCTGCAGGTCGAACCGCGCCGGCAGGGCCTCCACCAGCGCGAGCGAACCGGGGCCGACCTCGTGCGCGGGGGCAAGGACGTTGCCCCGGGAGAGCACGTGGATCGGCCGCGGCGTGCCGCCGCGTTTGTGGGAGGTGGCCGCATACACGACCGACAGCGGCCGCAGCGACTTCCGCTCGACGTCGACCGCCGCGACCTGGTCCCGCACATCGTCGGCCTCGGCCCGCAGCGCGGGAGCGACGGTGCCGTCGAGCAATCGTTCCCGCTCCACCCGTAACGCCGCCGTCGCGTCGGCGGCCCCGGCCGGGCTCACGCCGTCGACCAGGTTTCGCCGCGCCCACCGCGGAGCCGCCTCGATCAAGTCGGCCGCGGTCACCGCGGCGTCCCGGGCGACGTTCGTGCCGTCGCCGTCGAGCGCCTGCAGCTCCGCCAGCGCGAAGATGAAGTCGCCCTTGCGGGCCGCGAGCTTCGTGGCCGTGACGCGCACGTACCGGCCGACGCCATCGACGGGATGCGACCGCGGTGCCGTGCCGGGATTCGCCACGTCGGCAGCGGCGAAATCGGCCACCCGCGTCACCCCGTCGCGAAACTCCGGGTCGTTCGCCACCTCGACGCGATACCGCGGGGGAAAGCCGAAGCCGGCGCCGATCTGATTGAACGTGTCGTGGCAGGGGTGAAGCACGATCGCCGCGATCGGCAGTTCGCGGCCCAGGTCGACCTGCACCCACTTCACGGTGTCGGCGACGGGCGCGATGCCGCTGTGGTAGCCGTAGGCGGGACCGGGATTGCCGTCGGTGAGCTTCGGGGCGGCAGCGATCAGCGTGTCGATCTCGGCCAGACGCGGTCCGGCCGCCTTGGCGATCTCCACCTCGATCTCCTTCCTGCGGGCTTCGAGCGACCGCTTCTTCGCGTCGAGGGCCGCATGCTGCCGCATCAGCGCCGGATCGGCCGCATACTCCCGATCCTCGCGGTCGATCGCGGCGAACACCGCCTGCAGCGAGTAGTAGTCGTCCTGCGTGATGGGATCGAACTTGTGGTTGTGGCACTGGGCGCAGTGGATCGTCACGCTCGCGAACGTGCCGATCGTGTTGGCCACCATGTCGTCGCGGTCGAGGTGGCGGGCGATCTTGCCGTCGGCCTTTGTCTCCGGCACCTCGCGGTGGCCGATGAAGTCCCACGGGCCGGCCGCGATGAAGCCGATCGCCTCCTGACCGTCCTGCGTGTCGGCAAAGAGCACGTCGCCCGCCACCTGCTCCGCGACGAACCGGGCGTAGGGCTTGTCGGAGTTCATCGCCCGGATCACGTAGTCGCGGTAGGGCCAGGCGTTGGGCCGGGGCTTGTCCTTGTCGTAGCCGTGCGTGTCGCCGTAGTGGACGACATCGAGCCAGTGCCTGGCCCAGCGCTCGCCGTACCGCGGCGAATCGAGCAGCCGATCGACGAGCGCGTCGTAGGCCTCCGGATCGGGGTCGCGGACGAAGCTCGCGACCTCTTCCGGGGTGGGCGGCAGGCCGGTGAGGTCGAAGCAGAGCCGGCGGATGAGCGTGCGGCGGGCGGCGACGGGCGCCGGCGTGAGCCCTTTTTCGGCAAGCGCGGCGCGGATGAAGAAGTCGATCGCGTTTCGCTCGGCTTCGACGCCGGGCAGCGACGTGAACGCGGCGACGCGGAGCGGCACCGGCGGCGGCGCGAGCGGCCGCCAGGCCCAGTGATCGAGCCGCTCGTCGCGGACGGGGGTCGGTGCGTCGTCGGCGCCGGGCCACGGCGCGCCGGCGTCGATCCAGGCCGCGAGGACCGCGACGTCCTGCGGGGAGAGCCGCCCGCCCTCGGGGGGCATCTTCTGTTCGGCGTTCGTCGTGGTGATCCGGCGAATCAGTTCACTCTGCATGGCCTTCCCCGCGACGACCGCGGGGCCGAAGTCGCCCCCCTTGATCGCCGCGGCCCGTGAGTCGAGCCGCAGGGCCGATTCCTGGGCGTCGGGGCCATGGCACTCCACGCAGCGTGCCGCGAGGACTGCCCGCGCGGCAGCGTGGGGATCCTCCGCGGCCCGCGCGGCTGCGCCGACGACCATGACCATGACCGGGGCCAGGGCCGTCGCCGAAACCAGGGCTGGGAGCCGCAGGAGCATTGAAACACACTTTCTCCTCCCAGTATGTGCCGCCGCCAGCACGATTGGCACCCGCGGGATTTTTCTCGACGTTCGGTACCAATTCTCCGGGCTACGGCACAGTTCCTGTGGCCGGATGGGGTTGCGTCCGGCAGGGCCCCCGCGCCTCGACCTCCGGATCGCCCGACATGCCGCCCCCCGACGACGCCGAGTATGAGCTGTTTCTCACGCTCTTCGCGCGGCACCATGCTCGGGTTCAGGCGTACGTGCGCTCCCTCGTGCCCGATGGGGGCGATGCGGACGACGTCTTTCAGGCGACGAGCCTGATCCTGTGGAGGAGTTTTGGCACGTTCGATCGTGACAGGGATTTCCTGCCCTGGGCGCTCGGCGTGGCGCGACACCAGGTGCTGATGTTCTGGCGCAGGGCGCGGCGAGACCGGCACTGTTTCAGCGACTCCTTGCTGGAGACGCTCGCCGACGAGTCCCTCCACCGTGCCACCGAGGCCGGCGATCGGCAGCGGGCGCTCGACGCCTGCGTGCACGATCTGTCGCCGCGACAGCGGGAACTGATCAGGATGTTCTATGCGGAAAATCTTCCAGCCGACGCCATCGCGGCTGCCTGGGATCGTTCCGTCCATGCGGTCTACAAATCGCTCAAGGTGACGCGCAAGGCGCTCTTCGACTGCGTGAAGCGACGACTGGCCGCGGACGGACTGGAGACGGAATGATGCCGGGCGACGCTCGTGATTTCCCGGGTCCTTCCGCAGACGGCGAGCGCATGCTGGCCGCGATGGGCCACTACTTCACGGGCACGCTCGACCCGGCGGATGCAGCGTTCCTCGAAACGGTGCTCGCCGACGACGCCGACGCCCGCCGGGAATTCATCGATCATGCCTGGATCCACGCGCTCCTGCCGGCCACGGCCCTCACCGCCGCAGGCAACGCCCGCCCGCTCCCCGCCGCCCGCATGATGCGCGGCCTGCCGGATCACGGGGCGGCCCGGCGAATGCGACTCGCCACCGTCGCAGCGGGCTTGGTGCTGGCCGCCGGCTGCCTTCTCGCCGTACTCGCGCGATCGCCGACTCCACGCCCTCCAACGGCTGCGGGAAGCGTGGAAGAGCCCCACTATGACGACCGGCAGTTTCCGGTGGCGACCGTCGCCGTGCTGCACGACGAGGAACCGCCTGCGGATGCAGCCGTTTCCTCGCCTTCCCGCGGTCGCGACATCCCGCCTTCGACAATCGATTCCGCGCAGACGGGAATCCGGCTCACATCGGCGGACGGCGCGGACGTCCGACTGGCGGGCGATTCACGATTCGGCTTCGCGAGCGCCGCGTCCGGGCTGCTCTATCGCGGCAGCGTGCACGCCCGTGTCGCCACTCCAAAGCGGTCGTTCGCCGTGGTGGCGTCAAACCTTCGCGTCGTCGACCTCGGCACCGAATTCCGGGTCAGCCAGGTCGGGGAGCACGACATCGCCGTGTCGGTCCTCGATGGCGACGTCGAGGTGCAGTCCCGTGCCCGGCTGCCGATCTGCTACTGGGCGTTCGACGAGGACTCGCGGGGTCGTCCGGCCACGCCCGCCGGCAGCGGGGGCCTGCCGATCGAACTCGGGCCGGCCGCAACAGCGTGCGCGGGCATCGTGGGCCGCGGCGCCGTGGCCTTCGACAACACGGCGGGTGCCTACGCGCGAGTGCGCGGCGGGACGGCCGCTCAAGTCGGGCTGGGAACGCTGTCGGCCGCCGAGGGAATCTCGATCGAGGCCCTCTTCATCTCGCGTTGGAGCGGGGACTTCATGGACTATGACGAGATCTATCGCAAGGAGGACGGCACCTGTCGCGTACTGCTCAGCTTCCAAAACGACGGCACGCGCAACGCACCGTTGTCGGAGCCGGAGGTGGCTGCCGGCCCGTGCCTCTCGTTCGGATTGCATGTTTCCGGCCGCGGTTACCGCGAACTCGACATGCCACTCGACGGACGGGAGGGCCGCCCCGACGTTGCCGCGCTCACCGATGGCCGGCCGCACCATGTGGTGGCCACGTTCGACAGCTTCACGGGCTTGAAGGCGATTTTTATCGACGGTGTTCTGCGGTCTGCCCACACCTATCCCGTGGGCTCGCTGATCATGAGCGGCGGTCCCGCCCCTGCCACGATCGGCAGCCTCGACGGCCGCGAGAATTTCCATGGCGTCATCGACGAAGTCGCCCTCTACGACTTCGCGCTGACCGCCGAGGAGATCGCCCACCACTCGGCTCGCGCCCGCCGCGGGGAGCGGTATTTCGTCGACGCCGCCCTCACGCCGAACGCGGCGCGGTGGCAGGTGATCACCCGCATCACGGCAGGGAGCACCATGGTCTTCGACAGCCGCTCCGGGTTTGTCGTCGAGTGACCTCCTGCGGTGGCAGCCCGCGCACTGGCCTCACGGCCCCGCGTCCGGCTCCAGCACCACCGCGACCGGGAGCGCATCGCCGAAGGTCGTGAAGTCCTTGAAGGTCCAGACGACCTGCTTCGCCGGCGTGACCTCGATGATCTGCGGGTTGTCCGGCCCCGCGTGGCAGTTGACGAACAGCGTGTTGCCGTTTGACCTGCGGCTCACCTGCGTCACCCAGGCAAGCGTGATGCCCGGCAGGTCGTGCTGGTCGAGCTTCCAGACGATCTCCTTCCGCGGAGTCACCTCGAGCACGCTGTGGCCGTTGCCCGTGCCGATGAGCGTGTTGCCGTTCGCCAGCCGGACGGCCGCATAGACCTGATCGCCGAACGCCGCCGGCCCGTGCCCGCCACGACGCTCCTTCCCGAAGAGCGGCACGTCGAACTCCCAGATCACTCGGCCGGCGGCGTCGTATTCGCGGACCACGCCGTCCCGCTCGTGCGCAACGAGATACGTGCCGGCCTCCGTCTTGCGGGCGTTGCGGGTGTCGGAGTGCACGGCGGGATGATCGACGGTGAGTCCGATCTCCTTCTGGATCCTGCCGTCACGGCCCACCTCGATGATCCGCGCCGGCCCCGATTCCACGATCATCGTCGTGCCGTCGGCAAGCCGCTGGAAGGCGTGCACCTCGACGGGCCGCCCAGTGTTGCCTCCCCCCTGGGCTTCGTATTCCCAGACCACGTTGCGATCGGCATCGATTTCGACGATCCGCGTCCAGCCGTCCTGAAAGAGAAGGTGGCCGTCGGGGAGAAGGTGCAGGTCGTGGATCGCGCCGTTCGGCCGGCTCCATTCGACGGCGCCCGTGGGCCCGATCGCGGCCAGGATCCGCGTCGAGCCGTCGGCGGCGATCACCCGGCGGCCGGCGCCGGCCTGCACCGCCGTGACGGGCGGCGGTGGCTCAGCACGGCCGGCACCCGCGGCGACCGCGAGCGCGACGACCGCCGCGGCCAGACGGCGCCCTCCCACGATCGCGACCATCCTCCGCATGCCATCCCTCCGCTCGCAGCCCCGATCCTCCGTCGATCCAAGCCCCGCGGGAGTGTATCGCGCCGCCGAACCGGCGTTGCCTGCCGGCCGCTATATGAGGCACAGTACGTCGCACGGGACGTGACGAGGGCGGCCCCCGTCACCGGACGCCCTCGACGACCGCCGCGACGGAGATTCACGCAGCATGCACGAGCCGACATCGCCGCCCATGGCCGCTTCGACTCACGGCGAGGCTCCGATCGCCGTGATCATGGCGGCCGGCCGGGGCACGAGGATGGGGGGCGACCTGCCGAAGGTGCTCTTCGAGGCAGCGGGAAAGCCGCTCGTGCGCTGGGTGCTCGACGCGCTCGAGGCGGCGGGCGTCACCGACAGGATCGTCGTCGTCGGCTACCGCGCAGACCTGGTGGAGAGGGCGCTGGCCGGCCTGCCGGGAGTGTCCTTCGCGGTGCAGAAGGAGCAGCGTGGCACCGGCGACGCCGTCGCGGCCGCCGCCGGCCTGATCGCCGAGCGGATCCGCGGCGCGACACTGGCATCCCATCGGCCCGTCGTGGTCGTCTGCGGCGATTCGCCCATGCTCCGGCCCCGGAGCGTCGCGGACCTGCTGCGGCGATTCCACGAACTGCAGGCTGCCTGCCTGCTCGGCACGGCCGTGACGGAGGATCCAGGCGGCCTCGGCAGGATCGTCCGCGACCCGCAGGGCAGGTTCGTGGGCATCGTCGAGGAGAAGGACGCCACCCCGGAGCAGCGTGCCATCCGCGAGGTGAACATGAGCACCTACGTGTTCGATGCCCGGGCGCTGCTGGAGGCTCTGTCGCGGCTGGGCAACGCCAATGCCGCGGGGGAGTATTACATCACCGACTGCCCGGGCATGCTCCTGGCGGACGGCCGCGTGGTGCAGGCGGTCGACTGCCTCGACCGGAGCGAGACGCTCTCCGTCAACACGCCGGAGCAGCTGACGGCCGTCGCGGCAGCCCTGGCCGGGCGACCCGACCACTCGAGGCCGTGAGCGGCCCGGCACCGCATCGCCAGCCCGCTCCGCTTGAACATCCCCTGCCGCGGCGTCACAGTGGCGCTGCGTCGTCGAGCGTTCCAGCCCCCGCCCGCAGGCTTTTCGATGAACGATCTCAAGATCTTCAGCGGTCCGGCCAACGTGCCGCTCACGCAGGACATCTGCCGCTACCTCAACCTGCCGATGGGGAAGATCTCCATGGGCCGGTTTCCCGACGGCGAGATCTCCTGCAAGATCGACGAGGACGTCCGCGGCCGCGACGTCTTCATCGTGCAGCCGACGAGCCCGCCCGTCGACGAGAACCTGATGGAGCTGCTCGTGATGATCGACAGCTTCAAGCGGGCCAGCTCCTACAGGCTCACGGCGGTGATCCCCTACTTCGGCTACGCCCGCCAAGACCGCAAGGATTCGGGCCGCGTGCCGATCACCGCCAAACTGGTGGCCAATCTGATCACGCGGGCCGGGGCCGACCGCGTGCTCGCGCTCGACCTGCACGCCGCGCAGATCCAGGGCTTCTTCGACGTGCCGGTGGACCACCTCTACGCGGCCCCGGTGCTCAACAACCATCTGCAGTCGCTCGACCTGCCGCACGACGAGCTCGTCGTGGTGAGCGCCGACGCCGGTGGCATCAAGCGGGCGGTCGGCCACGCCAGCCACCTCGGCGTGCCGCTGGCGATCGTCGACAAGCGGCGGCTGAGTGCCGACACCACCAAGAGCACCAACATCATCGGGGCCGACGTGTCGGGAAAGATCGCCCTGATGTTCGACGACATGATCAGCACGGCGGGTTCGATCTGCTCGGCGGCCGACGTGGTCCATCGCCACGGGGCCAAGGCGATCTACGCCGCCGCGACCCACGGGCTGCTCGTCGGCCCGGCGATGGAGCGGCTCAAGGCGGCGCCATTTTCCGGGATCATCATCACCGACTCGATCCCCCTCACCCCGGGCAGGACGCTGCCGAACATCACGGTGCTGTCGATCGCCAGCCTGCTGGGGCAGGCGATCAAGCGGATCCACCGGAACGAGTCGGTCAGCATGATGTTCCAGTGAGGCGGCGGGCCCACGGTCCTGCGGGCCATTTCCGCCGCAGCCGGAGGGCCGCGGGGCTGCGGTGCCCCTGGCGCCGTCCAGGCCGCTCCGGACGCCTCCGGTCGCGGCAAAACGGGCCGCTGATCGGGGCATCCCGGGTCGACTTGCGGAACGGTCCGACCGTGTCAGAATATGGGGCTTTCCCAGAGGAGTTCCCATGAGCGATTCGGTCGAAGTCAAGCTGCGGAAGGGCACCGGAAGCCGCGAGAGCCGGAAACTGCGAGGCGAGGGTCTCGTGCCGGCGGTGCTGTATGGCCACGGTGAGAAGTGCGTCAACCTCGTCGCCACCCGCGAGGCGGTGGAGGGAGCCGTGCGACACGGCAGCCGGATCGTCGAGCTCAAGGGGGCCGTGAAGACGAGCGCCCTCATCCGCGAACTCCAGTGGGACACGTTCGGCGTGGAACCCGTGCACGTCGACTTTCTGCGGGTCAGCGCGACCGACCGCGTGAAGGTGCGGGTGCCGGTCGACCTCAAGGGCGAGTGCCCAGGCCAGCGGGCCGGCGGCGTGCTGAGCCTCATGATGCACGAGATCGATCTCGAATGCACCGCCGACGCTGTGCCCGAGCGGATTCACGCCCTGGTGGGCAGGCTGCAGGTGGGCGGCACGATCAAGGTGCACGACCTGGAACTGCCCGCGGGCACGAAGGCCCTCGCCGATGCCGAGGGCGTGGTGGTCACCTGCGTGGTCCCGGCGGCCAAGGGGGACGAGACCGCGGCCCCCGTCGCCGCCGAGCCGGAACTGATCGGCCGCAAGCCGGCCGAGGAAGGAGCGGAAGACGCGGAGAAGGCGTGACGGCGGGCGGCCCAAGCCGCAGCCAGCGATTCCCGGCACCACACCGTGAAACTCTTGGTAGGGCTCGGCAACCCGGGACGCAGCTACGAGGGCACCAGGCACAACGTCGGCTTCGACGTGCTGAACATCCTCGCCAACCGCGCCGGCTCGCCCGTCCGACGGGCCCGCTTCCAGGGCGAAACGGCCCAGGTGACGCTGCGGAACTGCCCCGCGCTGCTGCTCTGGCCGCTGACCTGGATGAACCTCAGTGGCTCGAGCGTTCTCGCTGCCCGCGACTTCTACAAGATCGACGACTGCGACATTCTGGTTCTTTGCGATGATTTCCAACTTCCCCACGACACGATCAGGCTGCGACCAAGCGGCTCCGGCGGCGGCCAAAACGGCCTCGCGGACGTGCTCGCGCGGCTGGGTGGCACCGCCATCCCCCGCCTGCGGATCGGGATCGGCCCGCTGCCCGCGGGCTGGAAATCGGCCGACTTCGTCCTGGGGAAGTTCTCTCGGCAGGAGCGGGAGGCGATCGCCCCGTTGCTGGAGCGGGCGGCCGACGCGGCGGAGGAATGGGTCGCGACCGGCATCCAGACGGCGATGAACAGGTACAACTGACCCACAACGCGGCCTACTTCTCCACACAACTCTCCGACCAAAGAGCCGACCACCGAGCCGACCATGGCTCGCCTTCAAGCCAGAAGCCCACTGACTCTTCCCGTTCACGAGCCCACAGACACTTTCACTCTTTCAGATTCATCCAGAGGAGCGCGACCGACATGCAGGTGTACGAGGGAATGTTCATTCTCGATCCGTCGAAGTATTCCCGTGACCCAGCGGGAGCGACGCAGCAGGTGTCCGACATCATCACGCAGCACGGTGGCACGATCCTGGCCGCCCGGCTGTGGGACGAGCGGAAACTCGCTTACCCCATCAAGGGGCATAAGAAGGGCGTGTACTGGCTCACCTACTTCCGCATGGAGGGGCCGAACCTCTCCGCGATGGAGCGGCAGTGCGAGATCACCGACGACATCATTCGCAACCTGGTGCTTCGGGTCGATCCGCGGATCGCCGACGCCCTCGTGCAGCACGCGCTCTCCGGCGACACCGCGGCCCGCAAGACGACGAGCCCTGCGCCGGCCCAGCCCGCTGCCGCCGCGGAGCACGCCTGACGGACGGCCGCTTGCAGCCCCGACGGCGAACCGGTAAGCTGCCAGCGCGAATTGTACGGGTGTTCAGTAGTCCGAGGTGTTCTTGGCGAACATCGCCACCCGTCCGCACTCCGAGACCGCACTCCGAGACACAGCACGCGACGAAGCAAAGGATGCATCCGCCATGGCGAGCTTCAACAAAGTGATTCTGCTGGGCAACGTCACCCGTGACCCCGAACTCCGGTACATCTCCAGCGGCACTGCCGTCACCGACATCGGCCTCGCGGTGAACGACCGCCGCAAGACAGCCTCCGGCGAATGGGTCGAGGAGACGACGTTCGTCGACGTCACACTCTGGGGGCGGACCGCGGAAATCGCCGGCGAGTACGTCACGAAGGGCTCGCCCCTCCTGATCGAGGGGCGGCTCAAGCTCGACACCTGGGAGAAGGACGGCAAGAAAAACTCGAAGCTCCGCGTCGTCTGCGACCGGATGCAGCTGCTCGGGAGCCGGTCCGGCGGCGATGGCCCGCGGGGCAAGGGCCGGCCGGCCGGCCGCGGCGCCCCTGCCCCCAGCGGAGAGCCGGATTTCAACCAGGACTCCGGGTATGATGGCCCCACCGACGTCGGCGCGAGCGTGGAAGGCCGCGGCGGCTCGGAGGACGACATCCCGTTCTGAATCGCACGCCTGCAGCGGCCGCATCCCGCGCCGCCGCCATCCAACGAATCACGAGCCCTCGCACAGGAGACCCCAGCCATGCCGATGAACACAGCACCGACGATCCAGCTTCCCGCGACGCCGCGACTTCCCAAGGGTCAGCGCGGCGGCATCGAACTGCTGCTGGTGCACAGCGTGGAGCACCTGGGGAAGCAGGGCGAGGTGGTCGAGGTCAAGCGGGGCTACGCCTTCAACTACTTGATTCCGCAGGGGCTGGCCACCGTGGCCACCGAGCACCACAAGCGGATGGTGGAGAAGCACCGTGCCAAGCTCGAGGAGATCGCCCGCGAGCGGATGGCGGGGCTGCGGAGCGCCCTCGAGGAACTGGTCCGCACGAGCGTCACGATCGAGGCCAACGCCAACGACGAGGGGCATCTCTACGGCTCCGTCGGTGCGCCGGAGATCTCGCGTTCGCTCAAGCAGCAGGACCTGATGGTCACTCCGGAGCAGATCATCCTCCAGGGCCCACTCAAGGAGGTCGGCCTCTACACCGTCCGCGTGCGGCTGGCTCCGGAGGTGGAGGGCGACCTCAAGGTCTGGGTGGTGCCGTCGAGCAGCGAGACGGCGACGAAGTGACGGTCGGCCGGCCCCATGGAGGGCGGCCGATTCCACGGAGCGGGCTGATCTGAGCTCATCGGGGCTTACCTGAGCTCAACCGGGCTCGACTGGGCTCAACAAGGAGGTGACGCATGGCTGCACCGCGAGATGCCGTGTCTCGGAGAGACCCATCGGGCCGGGCGTTTGCCGGGCCATCCTCCCAGCGTCGGCAGCGACGTGATGACGACGCGGCTGGCGGCGCCGTGATGTCTATCGATGGCCGCGACCGCCCCGCCAATGTCGACGCGGAACGGGGCGTCCTCGGCAGCATCCTCCTGAAGCCGGACGTGTGCGACGACGTCGTGCTCGTGGTCCGGCCCGCTGATTTCGCGGACGAGGCCCACCAGACGCTCTACCGTCACATCCTCGAACTGCACGACGCCGGCAAGCGGGTCGACGTGACGATCGTCGTGGAACGGCTGCGCACGCAGGGCGACCTCGAGCGGGTGGGCGGCGCACCCGCGATCGCCGAAATCGTGCAGTCGGTGCCGCACGCGGCCCACGCAGTCCATTACGCGCAGATCGTGCGCGACAAGGCGATGCTGCGGTCCCTGATCGACGCCAGCACCGACATCCTGCGGGACGCCTACGACGCCGCCGACGAGCCGCGGGAGCAGGTGGCCCGCGCGGAGGCGAAGATCTTCCAGATCCTGGAGACAGGCAGCTCTGCGGAAGCCAAGCCGATCGAGTCTGTGCTCGAGCAGGTGATGGTCCGGATGGACGCGCGGATGAAGCACGAGCACGCGCTCGGCGGCGTGGAGACCGGCTTCACGGACCTCGACTCGCTCTGCGGAGGCCTCCACAACTCGGAGCTGATCATCCTGGCGGCCCGGCCGAGCATGGGCAAAACGGCGTTCGCCATGAACATCGCCGAGCACGTGGCGATCGGCATCCGGCAGCCGGTGCTGTTCGTCAGCCTCGAAATGGCCAGCCTCGAACTGGCCGACCGTCTCCTCTGCTCGGCGGCACAGGTGAACGGGCACCGGCTCCGCAACGGCACGATCTCGCAGGAGGACAGGCGCAGGCTGGTGCAGAAGTCGGCCGAGATCAGCAGCGCGCCGCTCTACATCGACGACACCCCGGGCCGCACGCTCACGGAGATCGCCGCCGTGGCCCGCAGGCTGAAGCGGAAGCAGGGGCTCGCCCTGATCGTCATCGACTACCTCCAGCTGATCGAGCCCGACAATCCGCGGGATCCCCGGCAGGAGCAGGTGGCGAAGATCGCCAGGCGGCTCAAGACCATGTCCCGCGAGCTCGACATTCCGGTGCTCTGCCTCGCCCAGCTCAATCGGCAGGCGGAGGTGTCGCGTGACAACCGGCCGCGGCTCAACCATCTCCGCGAGTCGGGCGCCATCGAGCAGGATGCCGACGTGGTGATGTTCGTGCACCGAGAGGAGTACTACCAGACGACCGACGAGGACCGGGAGCGGGTGAAGGGGCAGGCGGAAATCATCATCGCGAAGCAGCGAAACGGCCCCATCGGCGACGTGAAGCTCCTCTGGCAGCACGACTTCACCCGCTTCGTGAACCTCGAGCATCGCCCCTACGACGAGTTCGAGCAGTTCTCGGGGTTCTAGGTTCACGCCGGGCTCGGCCCTCCAGGCCGACCCGGCTTGGCGGCCGTCCGGCCGCTGGTGCTCACACGGCCCGCTGCTTCACGCCGGGCTCGGCCGTCCGGGCCGACCCGGCTTGGCGGCCTCCGGCCGCTGGTGCTCACACGGCCCGCTGCTTCACGCCGGGCTCGGCCGTCCGGGCCGACCCGGCTTGGCGGCCTCCGGCCGCTGGTGCTCACACGGCCCGCTGCTTCACGCCGGGCTCGGCCGTCCGGGCCGACCCGGCTTGGCGGCCTCCGGCCGCTGGTGCTCACACGGCCCTCCGGGCCTGGCGCGGCGGGTGAGCGCTCGTTGTGATGGCTGCGCTTCGGGCTCGGCCCTCCAGGCCGACCCGGCGTGGCGGCGATCCGGCGGTATGCTCGGGGCTTTCCCGCTTGCGGACTCACGACCATGCCTCTGCTTGCCATCGAGACCACGTGCGATGAAACCGCTGCTGCGGTCATCGCCAGGGATCGCACCGTGCTCTCCAGCGTGGTCGCCAGTCAGGAGGCGCTGCACGCGCGGTGGCGTGGCGTCGTGCCGGAGGTGGCGTCGCGAGCCCACGTGGAGCGGATCATCCCGGTGGTGGACGAGGCCTTGTCGCGGGCCGGCACGTCCACGTCCGATCTGGCGGCGGTGGCCGTGGCCGTGTCGCCCGGGCTCGTCGGTTCGCTGTTGGTGGGGCTCGCGGCCGGCAAGGCGATCGCCGCGGCGCTCGGCATTCCTGTCGTCGGGTACGATCATGTCGCAGCCCATCTCTACGCCTGCAGGCTCGCGCACGGCAGCCGCATGCGCTACCCCTGCGTCGGGCTCGTCGCCAGCGGCGGTCACACGACGCTGTTCCTCGTGCACGGCCCCACACACCTCGAGCGGCTCGGCGGTACGATCGACGACGCCGCCGGCGAGGCCTTCGACAAGGCGGCGAGCCTGCTTGGCCTCGGCTACCCCGGCGGGCCGCAGATCGAACGCGCCGCGGCCGGGGGCGATCCCCGGGCCCACCGTCTGCCCCGGCCGCTCTCCACCGATCACGATCGGCTCGACCTGAGCTTCAGCGGGCTCAAGACGGCGCTGCGGTATCTCGTGAGGCCTCCAGGTGCGCCGGAAGCCCCGCCGCCGACCGGAAGGGCCCTCGCTGATCTGGCCGCCTCCTTCCAGCAGGCGATCGTCGATTCGATCATGGCGAAGCTGACGCTGGCGGTCGAACGCACCGGCTGCCGGTCAGTCGCGATCGGGGGCGGAGTGACGGCCAACGGCCGGCTGCGGCAGGCCGTGGAGGAATGGGGCGGCCACCATGGCGTGGACGTGCTCATCCCGCCGCCTGCGCTGTGCACCGACAACGCCGCCATGGGGGCGATCGCCTGGGAACGTCTGGAGCGTGGCGAGCAGGACGGCCTGCAACTCGACGTGCTCCCTGGCACCGACCGGTCCGCCGGCAGACGACCGCGACAGTGACGCAGCGGCCGGAGGCCGCCAAGCCGGGGCGGCCCGGGGGGCCGAGCCCACGCGCAGCCATTACGACGAGCGCTCCCCCCAGCGCCAGGCCCGGAGGGCCGGGTAAGCACCAGCGGCCGGAGGCCGCCAAGCCGGGGCGGCCTGGAGGGCCGAGCCCACGCGCAGCCATCACGACGAGCGCTCCCCCCAGCGCCAGGCCCGGAGGGCCGGGTAAGCACCAGCGGCCGGAGGCCGCCAAGCCGGGGCGGCCTGGAGGGCCGAGCCCACGCGCAGCCATCACGACGAGCGCTCCCCCCCAGCGCCAGGCCGGGAGGGCCGGGTGAGCACCAGCGGCCGGAGGCCGCCAAGCCGGTGCGGCCCGGAGGGCCGAGCCCGGCGTGAAACTAGTAGTCGTACCACATCCCGATGCCGAAGCGGTTCTGGTTGTAGAACGCGAACTGGAACTGCGGGTCGGACCCATAGAGATACTCGAAACCGATGCGGTAGAGCTTCTCGCTACGGCGGCCCCGCCAGGCCCACCCGGCCTGCACGCACACGTTACCACCCCAGTCGAGCTCCTGGCGCGAGATGCCGTTCACCGCCATGAAGGGCGCGCCGTGGATGCCGGTGGGCCGCGCCTGGATCAGCTCCGCCCCGTACTGGAACTCCCAGGGCTCGGATCCGCCCGCGTTGAAGAACGCATAGCCGACCTCGCCGTAGAGCCGCAGCCAGTCGAACAGATAGTAGGAATTCCCCCAGACGAAGCAGTCACGGACGTAGTTGATCCGGGTGAAGTCGGGATGCTTGAGCATCGCCTCGTCGCCGAGGTGCGCGCTGTTGTGGTAGTAGGCGACCTTCGTCTGCCAGCGGCCGATGCCGTAGACGACGGGCACGCCGAACCGGTAGTCGGCGCTCCGCAGGTCGCGATCCTCCTGGGGATCGAGCCGCACGAAGGCGGCGCCCTCGATCTGCACCTCGAAGCCCTGCGGGTGCAGGACCGGATCAGAGCCGTACCGGAGGATCGAGGCCCTGCCGCCGAGCGTGGTGTCCCAGAGCATGCCGTTGCTGATCGACGAATTGAGCGGATCCGTCGCCGAGTCGTCGTACCAGACGGTGCCGATGCGAGACTCCTTCGGGCCGGCGAGATAGCTCGTGTAGATGAGATTGTTGGGGAGCAGTTGCCAGAACCAGGGCCGGGCCGCCCACAGGTCGTCGAACGCCTCGGGGAAGCACGCCCCCGGCAAGGTGCACTCGTCCGGGCAGCAGGGCACGGCTTCGTAGGGCATGTCGAGCACCACCGGCCCGGATGGCCGCGTGGGCGGCAACAGTTGGATCGCGGGCTGGCCTTCCGGATCGATCGGCGACACGGCCGGTGCATCCTGCCGCGGCGTGGGCAGCACGATGGTGTCGCCGCTCTCCGTGGCATCGGCCCGGCCGGAGACGACAGTGGCTACGAGGATGACCATCCCGGCGAGGATGCGCTGACGGCGCACGGCTGCCGCGAATCCGCTGGACGACGGGGTGCCGATGGCGGGCCGCAGCATGGGACACACGGGATTGACGGACGACGATGCCAACGGGAAGCCCTCGCCGCCTGGTTGCGGAGTCCTGCCGTGGTTGCGACACTCTACGGACGACGCCGGGTCGGATGAGAGAGTGATCGGCACCAGCCGGTCCTCTCCGCCAGCGGCCCGCGTCGCTGCCCGTCGCGCTCGTCCGCATTGCCGCGTCCCGCACCGCGGCCCGGCAAGCGGGGCAGGATCGCGAAGCGGCAGGCCAGCCCAAGGTCCCCGGACGCACGACACCGCCACCATGACGCAGCCTCAGCCCTCGCCCCAGGATGCCCCGAACACCCGGCCATCCGCTACTCCTCCGTCGGATGTTCCTGGGGAGCCCGTGGCAGCGGCGCTCGGCCGCATCCCGAGCGGCCTGTTCATCGTCACGTGGCGCGACGCCGACGACGCCCCTGATCGCGGCATGCTCGCGAGCTGGGTGATGCAGGGCGGCTTCGCGCCGCCGATGCTCACGATCGCCGTCGCGCCGTCGCGGGATCTGGTGGCGGCGATCGATCAGTGCAGGCACTTCGTCGTCAACGTGCTGTCGGAGCAGCAGCGGCCGCTCCTCGCGAGGTTCGGACGGCCTCCCGCGGCGGGCGAGGATCCCTTCGCCGGCCTCCGCATCGACCGCACGCCGGCGGGCAACGCCGCCATAGCCGACGCCGCGTCCTGGCTCGAATGCCGGCCGGCGTCGCAGACCGGAGGAGGAGGCGGGCAGTCCGGCGACCACATCGTCATCCTGTCCCGGGTGACCGCAGCCGGGGCTGGAGCGGACGTCCAGCCTCTGGTGCACCTGCGGCGCAATGGACTACGTTATTGAGTCGAGTGGACGGGCTGCGGGGTGGGCGTCGGCCGTGTGACGGAGGCGGCACGTCCGGCCGCTCGTCGGGCACGCCGCGACCGCGTCGACAGACCACATCCCGCCGTTCCCAATCCCTGCCGGCATCTTTTTTGGAGACACCGCATGCGTCGCCAGGCAATGGCTGATACCCGTCTTCTTCCTCGCGCCGCGTGGGCGGAGATGGCCTGTGCCGTCGCGGTCGCCATGAGCATGGCCGCCGGGCTCCCGGGCTGCTCCGGCCAGCAGAAGCCCGCGACGCCCGCCGGCCCCGGCGCCGCCCCGACGGCCGCGGCGAAGCGGCTCATCTTCATCACCAACGGCGACGACCCCTTCTGGGACGCACTGCTCAGCGGCCTGAAGGAGGGTGAGAAGCGGTTCGGCTGCGCCGCCGCCGGGCTCACCGTCTCGCGCGACGTCAACAACGCCTCCGCCGAAGGGCAGATCGAGCGGCTCCGGCAGTATGCCACGCAGAACGACGTGGCCGGCATCGCCATCAGCGTCATCCAGGCCGACAACCAGTCGATCGTGGAGGAGATGAAGAGGCTCCAGGCGAAGGGGGTGAAGGTCATCACGGTCGACGGCGACGTCAATCGCAACACCTTCCGGGACGCGCGTCCCTTCTACATCGGCACCGACAACGTCGTCGGCGGCCGCATGCTCGGCACGGCGACCCGCGCCCTGCTCGAGGGCCGCGGGCTCAAGGAGGGGGGCTACGTGCAGTTCGCGGGATTCACCGACAACGACAACGCCCGCAGCCGCATGAACGGCGTCAAGGAGGCGATCGGCCCGGCGTACGCGGAGCGGGACCGGATGGCGGACGAGATGGACCTGCCCCGGGCCCGCGACAACGTCCGCAACGCGACGCAGAACCACAAGGACCTCGCGGCGCTGGTCGGCATCTGGGCCTACAACGCCCCGGCCATCGCCGACGTCGTCATCGCGAGCGGCACCCGCGACAAGTACGTGGTCGCCACGTTCGATGCGGCGGACCTCGCCATCGGCCACATGGAGAAGGGCAACATCGATTGCATGGTCGTGCAGAATCCCTTCGAGATGGGCGTGCAGACGGTCCGCCTCCTGAAGGCGATGATCGAGGGCGACGACGCGGTCGTACAGGAGATGTACCCGCGGGTGGGCGGCCCCGACGGCGACATCTACACCACGGGCCTGCGGGTGGTGGTGCCCTCCGACGCGTCGCCCGTGAAGAAGGAGCTCTTCGACCCAAAGGTCGTGGAGTTCATGACGCTCCCCGACTTCAAGGCCTGGCTGGCGAAGTACAACCTCACCAGTTCCTGACCATGAACGGCACAGGCAACCCGACCGGCGGCTGGCGCATCCCGCGGCACGAACTGGCCCTGCTGGCGGCGATCGTGCTCGTCTACGTCGTCACCGGTTGGCTCGATCCGAACCACACCTACTTCGGCAACTGGGCTGAGAGCCGTGACATCATCCTCCGCAACACGGCGTTGCTGGGGATCATCGCCCTCGGCGCGGCCGTCGTGATCATCGCCGGCGGCATCGACCTGTCGGCCGGGTCGATGGTCGCGTTCAGTGCCACGACCTGCGCGCTGCTGCTGGCGGTGTTCTCCGAAGTGGACGACCGCCGGCTCGTCACCGTCGGGCCCCTCGGCATCGCGGCGGCCATTGGCGGCGCCCTCCTTTCGGGACTGCTCGTGGGCACGCTCCACGCGTGGTTGATCACGGCCATCCGCCTGCCGCCGTTCGTGGCCACGCTCGCCACGCTGGTCGGCCTGCGCAGCTTCGCCCGTGCCATGTGCCTGTTCGTCACCCGTGAGCGCTGGGGAAGCGAATCGCAGCAGATCAACGTGAACACTCCCTTCTTCGCCTGGCTGAAGGAGCACAACGTCTGGATCTCCACCGGAGCATTTCTCGCGATCGCCTTCGTGACGTGGCTGATCCTCTCGCGGACCGTTCTGGGTCGGCACCTCTACGCGCTGGGGGGCAACGAGCAGGCCGCCCGCCTCAGCGGCGTCCGCACCGAGAACGTCAAGTGGTTTGCCTACTGCTTCGGCAGCCTGACCGCCTCCCTCGCCGGCATCTTTCTCATGGCGGACAGCAGCGTCGCCCAGCCGGGCAATCTCGCCCGCGGCTACGAGCTCAACGCCATCGCGGCGGCCGTCGTGGGAGGCTGCAGCCTCCAGGGGGGCGTCGGCACGGTCCCCGGCACGGTGCTCGGAGCCCTCTTCCTGCGGCTCGTCATCGATGCGGTGTCGAAGCTGATCAAGGCCAGCGCCGACATCTACGAAGGCATGATCGTCGGCATCATCGTGGCTCTGGCGGTCACGCTGACGCAGGTCGGCCAGGCCGCGAAGGGCGGCCGCGTGCTCTTCCCGGGGGCCCGCGGCCTGGCCGCCATCCCCACGATCGCCACGTTCGCCGGCCTGCTCGCCATGATGGGCGCCGCCAACGTCGATGCCATCAAGGGTCGCACCGGGGTGTTCGGCATGGTGGTGGGAGCCTGCGTGCTCGCGATCCTCGCGGCCGTCCGCTGGATGGAGTGCCGTCGCGCGTCATGACACCCCTCATCGCCTTTCGGGGGATCACGAAGCGTTTTCCCGGCGTCGTGGCGCTGGAGGACGTGACGCTCGAGGTCCGTCGCGGAGAACTGCACGCCGTCTGCGGCGAGAACGGTGCCGGCAAGAGCACCCTGATGAAGATCCTCTCGGGCGTCTACCAGCCCGACGAGGGCACGCTGGAGATCGACGGCCGGCCCGTGCGGTTCACGGGCACGCGCGACGCCGAGCGGGCCGGCGTCGCCATCATCCATCAGGAGCTCGCGCTGGTGGAGCAGCTGTCGGTGGCCGCCAACGTCTTCCTCGGCCGCGAGCGGCGCACCCCCACCGGGCTGCTCGACGACCGGACGATGCTGGAGGAATGCGGGCGGCTCCTGGCCACGCTCGAGTGTCCGGTTCCGCCCGGCACGCCGACCGGGAGCCTGCGGGTGGGGGACCAGCAGCTCGTCGAGATCGCGAAGGCCCTCTCGCTCGACGCCTCCGTCGTAGTGATGGACGAGCCGACGAGCGCGCTGACCGAGGCGGAGTCGGCCCGGCTCGAGCGGACGATTTCCCGGCTGCTCGCACGCGGCACCACGATCATCTATATCTCGCACAAGATGGACGAGGTGTTCCGTCTCGCTGACCGGATCACCGTGCTGCGCGACGGCCGTCACGTGCGCACCGTCGACCGCGCCGCGACCACGCCCCGCGAGATCACCGGCTGGATGGTGGGCCGCGACATCAGCTCAGGCGACCTGCAGACGCGGCGGCAGCGGGGCGGCAGGCTGCTGGAGGTCCGCGATCTGTCGCTGCCCTGGCCGGAGCACCCGCGTGGCTACCGGCTGTCGCACGTCTCGCTCGACCTCCATGCCGGCGAGATCCTGGGCGTGGCCGGCCTGATGGGAGCCGGTCGCACCGAGCTGCTCGAGACGATCTTCGGCGCGGGCGAGCCCACCTGGACCGGCGAGATCCGGCTGGACGGGGCGCCCGTGCGCTTCCGGCACCCCCGCGAGGCCTGCGACGCACGGATCGCGATGGTGACCGAGGACCGCAAGCGGCTGGGGCTGTTCCCCGACCTGGACGTGGCAGGCAACGTCAGTCTCTGCAGCCTGCGCGACGCGCTCCGCGGCGGCCTCGTCTCGCGACGCCGCGAGGAAACGATGGTGAGCGCGACGGTCCGCGAGACGGGCGTGAAGACGCCCGGAGTGCACGCGGCGATCACCGGGCTCTCGGGAGGCAATCAGCAGAAGTGCATCATCGGCCGCTGGCTGCTGACGCGGCCCCGCGTCCTTCTGCTCGACGACCCCACGCGGGGCATCGACGTCGGCGCGAAGGCAGAACTCTACGCTCTCATCGACCGCCTCTGCCGGGATGGCATGGGCGTGATCCTGACGTCAAGCGAACTGCCGGAGCTGCTCACGTTGGCCGACCGCATCGTGGTGCTCGCCGAGGGACGCCTGACTGCCGAGTTTTCCCGCGCCGAGGCGACCGAGGAGAAGATCATGCACGCCGCGACGGGCGGATCGCCGGCCGCGGCACGTGCCTGATGCCGACCGCGGCGAACGCGTTCCAGAGGCTGCTAGCCGCCCACGTAGCGGGCCACGATCGCGCGGGCCTTCGACTCCTCGCGGGTGCCCGCGACGATCGCCCGGCCGTCGGCGAAGACGGAAAGCCGCAGGCCTCCCTCCAGTTCGACGCGGACCAGCCACGGGTTGGCCGTCACGCCCCCCAGGGGACCGAGCCGCGCTGCGAGCCGCGCGAGATCGACGGCCCCCGGCCCGGCGGCCTCCACCTGCACGGCGTCCCGGCCGCAGAGCACCGCGGCCCGGGCGGCCATCCTTCCCTCGAGCCACGGAAAATCGCCTTCCCGGCAGGTCGGGCAGCCCTGCGCGGCGAGCGCCGCGAGGTCGTAGGAGCGCCACACGCCGCTCCACAGGTCGCACGCCAGCAGCCTGCTTGACGAAGCGTCGTCGTGGCCGGCGATGAGCTTCATCGCCTCAGCCGCCTCGACCGCCCCGACGACCAGCGCCACCGGGCCGATGATGCCCGCCGTCTCGCAGGTCGGCAGCGCCGCCGCCGCCGGCGGATCGGGCACCAGGCAGCGGAGGCAGGCGGTGCGGCCGGGGCGGACGGCCATGACGCGGCCCTCCGCGCCGATCGCGCCCCCGTAGACCCACGGCACGCCGTGCCGACAGGCGAACTCGTTGACGATGAACCGGGCCTCGAAGTTGTCGCTGCCGTCCACGACGACGTCGACGCCGGCCAGCAGCTCACCCGCGTTCCGGGCTGTCAGGTCGGCGACGACGGGCTCGATGACGGCGGCCGAGTTGATTCGCTGCAGGTGCCGTGCGGCCGCTGCGGCCTTGGGGAGCCCCGCGGCGACGTCGTCCTCGTCGAAGAGCACCTGTCGTGGCAGGTTCGACGTCTCCGGCAGATCGCGGTCGATGATCCGCACCCGACCCACGCCCGCACGGACCAGGGCCATCGACACGACGCCACCCAGCGCGCCGCAGCCGACGACGGCCACGGCGGCCACCGCGAGCCGCTCCTGCCCGGCAACGCCCAGCGGCGTGAACCGCACCTGCCTCGAATATCTGTCGGGATCGAACGCCGTCATGTCGCGATGCTACCACGAGGCCGCGAGGTACCCGGCCCAGTCGTGCCCCGGGCCTGCGTGCCCCGGGCCTGCGTGCTCCGGGCCTGCGTTGCCCGGACCGGCGCCGCCCGGCAGTCCCCACTCCGCCAGGGCGGCCTGCAGCAGATCGCAGCGATGCCGCAGCGACTCCCACGATCCTGCCGGCAAGGGCGGGCCGTCGGCCGAGCCCGCCACGCGGCACCGTGCGAGCAGCGGCTTCGACACGGGCCAGTCGCGCCATTCCTCGTGCGGCATCTCGTCCCCGGGGAGGTCGACGACGAGCATGGATGCCCCGGAGACGAGCCCGTCATCCGCGTCGACGGGCGGCCGGGTGCCATCGACCTCGACCGCGAGCAGCATGGTGTCCCTGACGCCCCGCGCCCCGTCGAGCACGGCGGCCACGGCGTCGACCGGCAGGGCCCGCGGAACGACCGCGATCATGACGGATGGATGGATCGCCCAGGACGCGATCCTCCGCAGGGCATCCGCCGCGTCGAACGGCTGCCCGCCGGCATCCTCCAGCCGGGCGGTGACCGCCACGCCGATCGCGTCCGCCACCGCCAGCGTCTGCGCGGCAGGATCCCGCATCTCGGCGACCGCATGGAGGCCGCGCAGCGTCTCGAACTGCCTGTGGAGGAGCGGGGCGGTCTCCGGTTCGGACGCCCTCCCCACGGAGACGCCGCGTGGCACCCAACGGCGGCCGTCGAGCCGGCACGACCGGCCGCGCACGCCGAGCCGCCGCAGTCCGATCATGCGGTCGCAGCGGACCGGCGCTCGGCCCTCGACGACCGACTGCCCCTCCAGCCGGTAGAGGTTCGGCAGTTCCGGCGTCCAGAATGCCGGCTCCGTGAACGTCGCCCGCGACCAGCCTCCCGGCATCGCGCCGGCCTGCAGCGGCACACGGGTCGGCAGCGTGGTGTCGCGGTGCCGCAGCGGGCCCGTGAGCGTGCCCTCCAGCCGCGGCCCCCCGTCCCGACCGGCGGCGGCGACGCGCAGCAGCAGTTCGGCACGGATCTCGTCGGCCCTGGCCGTGGCGATGCCGAGCGCCGGCTGGTCGGACTCGGGAATCACGTGGCCCTGCCGGCGGCGAACCGCTCCCGGGCCATCTCCCCGAGCCGACGCAGATCCAGCTTGCCCGACCCGAGCATCGGCATCTCGGGGATCTCGGCGAAGCTGTCGGCCGACGGCACCCACAGGTTGGGCAGCCCCCGTTGCTGCAGACCCCGGACGATGTCGCGCAGATCACGATCGGTGGGCAGGTGGAACACGATCAGCCGCTCCCCCTTCGACGGGTCGGGCACCGCCGTCACCACGGCCAGCAGTTCCCCTTCCGCCGCACCGAGCGACTCGTTCACCGCCGCCTCGATGGTCAGATGCGGCACCATCTCGCCGCCGATCTTGGAGAAGCGGCTCTCCCGTCCGGTGATCGTGATGAACCCGTCGGCGTCGAGCCGGGCGATGTCGCCGGTGCAGTACCAGCCGTCGTGGACCACCTTGGCCGTGAGGTCGGGGCGGTCGAGGTAGCCCTGCATCACGTTCGGCCCGGCGATCCACAGCATCCCCTCCTCGCCGACGGGCAGCTCCCGCATCGAGTCGCGCTCGGTGACCCGCGCCCGCGACCCGAGGATCGGCTTGCCCACGGTGCCCTCGCGGGCGTCCGGAGGCCGCCCGGGCACGTGCCGCGATGGCGGCACGTTGGCGGCCACGAGCGGCGAGAGTTCCGTGGCGCCGTAGGCCTCGCTCGGCCGCACGCCGAACCGCTTCTCGAACGCGTCGCACACCTCCTGCGGCAGCTTCTCGGCCGCACCGAACACCACCTCGAGCGTGGAAAAATCCTCCGGCGGCGTGCGCCGGGTGTAGATGCGGAGAAACGTCGGCGTGGCCATGAGGATCGTCGCGTGATGCTCGCGGGCCATCTTGCCGACGACCTGCGCGTCCCGTGGGTCGGCATGGTAGGCCACGGCCGGATCGAGCGCCAGCGGCGTCCAGAGCGTGGTGGTGTAGCCGTAGGAATGGAAGAACGGCAGCACCCCCAGGGCGACGTCCGCTGGGGAGAGGTGCAACAGGCTGTCGATCGCCCGCACTTGGGAGCCCACGTTGTCGACGGTCAGCACGACCCCCTTGGGGTCTCCCGTGGAGCCCGACGTGAAGATCACCGTGAGCACGTCGTCGGGGCGGATCCTGCCCAGCCCCAGCAGCCTTTCGAGCAGCGGCAGCGGCGTGAATCTCGCGTGCACGAATGCCGCCGCCTTGTCGAAAGGGGTCAGCAGCTTCCGCAGGTCGCCCGCGTCGAGCAGCCTGTCGCCAGCGTCGAGCTTGACGCGGCCCAGGAATGCCGGACTCGAGATCACGTGCCTGAGCCCCGCCCGCTCGATGCAGAGGTCGAGGATCGACTGCGACGTGGTGTAGTTGAGGTTGACGGCGACGCGGCCCGACAGCGCCAGGGCCGCGTTGACCACGGCCCCGCCGGCCGTCGGCGGCAGCAGCACGCCGACCATCCGCTCGTCGCTCGCCAGCACGCGGTCGAGCACGCTGCGGGCCGCGAGGATCCGCGTCAGCAGGTCACGCCCCGTCAGCCGCGTGCCCAGCGAATCGGCCATCTTGAACCGGCCGCCGGCGCCGCGGCATGCCCGCAGCATCCGTCGCTGCAGCACCATCGGAGCGTCGGCGAGCGCGGTCATGGGGGTGCTGGGGGTCATGGGAGGCACGGGGCCGCTCGCACGGGCCAATCGGGCCGGGCTCGTTGCCCGCCACGCCGCAGGCATTAGAATCGCCGCGGTTCATGCTGACCAGTTCCTCCCGCTGACCAATCCCCGCCGGACACCCCGGCCGACGCCCATCCCGCCGCCCCGTGGCGGCCGCGACGGACCCCGCGATGCCCCGTTACCAGCCTTCCCGCATCGAGCCGAAGTGGCAGGCATGGTGGGACGAGCACCGCACCTTCGCCACGCCCCGGCTCCCCGCCGGCCGCAAGGCGTACGTGCTCGACATGTTCCCGTACCCGAGCGGTGACGGGCTCCACGTCGGTCATCCCGAGGGATACACCGCCACCGACATCGTGGCGCGGTTCGAGCGGATGCGCGGCACGAGCGTGATGCATCCGATGGGGTTCGACGCCTTCGGCCTGCCCGCCGAGGAGCACGCGATCCGCACCGGTACGCCCCCCCGCGAGAGCACGCAGCGCAACATCGAGACGTTCCGCCGCCAGCTGAAGATGCTCGGCTTCAGCTACGACTGGGGTCGCGAACTGGCCACGACCGATCCGGAGTACGTCCGCTGGACCCAGTGGATCTTCCTGCAGCTGTTCGACACCTGGTTCGACGCGGCGGTGCAGAAGGGCCGGCCGATCGCGGAGCTGCCCATCCCGGACGACGTGACGGAGGGCGGTCCGACGGCCGTCTCCGCCTACCGCGATGCGCGCCGCCTCGCCTACCAGTCGGAAGCACCCGTGAACTGGTGCCCGGCCCTCGGCACGGTGCTGGCCAACGAGGAGGTGATCGGCGGCGTCAGCGAGCGGGGAGGCCATCCGGTCGTGCGGATCCCGCTGCGGCAGTGGATGCTCCGGATCACGGCCTATGCCGACCGGCTCGACCGCGAGCTCGATGGGCTCGACTGGCCGGCGAGCATCAAGAAGCTGCAGCGGGACTGGATCGGCAGGAGCACCGGCGCGGAGGTGGACTTCCTCGTGGCGGACGCCGACGACGACGAGGCCGTCGCGGGTTGGAGACGGCGCCGGGCCGCTGACGGCCTGCCGGAGCGGGCCCCCGACGACGTGCTCCGCGTCTACACGACCCGCCCGGACACGCTCTACGGCGTCACGTTCATGGTGATCGCGCCGGAGCATCCGCTCCTCGACCGGCTGACCTCGCCGGCGCAGCGGGACGCGATCCGCACCTACTGCGAGGCCGCCGCGCGAAAGAGCGACCTCGACCGCACCGACCTCGCCCGCGAGAAGACGGGCGTGTTCACCGGCTCCTGCGTCGTGCATCCGCTCACGGGCGGGCGGATCCCTGTGTGGGTGGCCGACTACGTGCTGGCGTCGTACGGCACCGGCGCGATCATGGCGGTGCCCGCCCACGACGACCGCGACGGCGAGTTCGCCCGGACCTACGGGCTGGACGTCGTCACCGTGGTCGCGCCGGCCGGCGACGTGCCCGGCGAGACGTCGGCGCCGTTCACGGGACGCGGCCGCGCCGTCGCCTCCGGCCCCTACACGGGCCTCGACACCGACGCGTTCATCGAGCGGGTGGGCCAGGATCTTGCGACAGCCGGCCTGGGCCGCCCCGCCGTCAACTACAAGCTGCGCGACTGGCTCTTCAGCCGGCAGCGGTTCTGGGGCGAGCCGTTTCCCATCCTGCACGAGGTCGACGCCTCCGGCACGGCCACCGGCGGCATGCGTGCGGTCGACGAGCGGGACCTCCCCGTTCCCCTTCCGGACCTGACCGACTTCCGCCCCGGCTCGACCCCGGAGCCGCCGCTGGGCCGCTCGGGGCCGGAGTGGCTCGTCGTCGAGCGGGACGGCCGGCGGTACCGGCGCGAGACCAACACGATGCCGCAGTGGGCCGGGTCGTGCTGGTACTACCTCCGATTCCTCGATCCGCGCAACGCGGAGCGGTTCGTCGATCCGGAGGTCGAGCGGGCCTGGATGCCCGTCGACCTCTACGTCGGGGGCGCCGAGCACGCGGTGCTGCATCTCCTCTACAGCCGGTTCTGGCACAAGGTGCTCTACGACCGCGGCCACGTCTCCCACCCGGAGCCGTTCGGCAGGCTGGTCAACCAGGGCATGATCCTCGGCGAGATGGAGTTCACCGGCTACCGCAGCGCGAAGGGAGGCTGGGTGTCGGCCGGCAGGCAGGCCGAGGGCGACTCGGCGGTCCGCGTCCCGCCGGATCACGTTGAGAAGCAGGGGGAGCACTTCGTGCTCCGCGACGCCCCCACGATCCGCGTCGAGAGCCGGGCCTACAAGATGTCGAAGAGCCGCGGAAACGTCGTCAATCCCGACCAGGTCGTCCGCGACCACGGCGCCGACTCGCTGCGGCTCTACGAGATGTTCATGGGGCCGTTGGAGGCGACCAAGCCCTGGAGCACCGCGGGGGTGGGCGGCGTCCGCGGATTCCTCGACCGTTGCTGGCGGCTGATCGTGGACGAGCGGGCCGACGCCCTCGTGATCGCCCCGCAGGTCTGCGACGACGCCCCTACCGACGACCAACTGCGCGAGATCCACCGGGCGATCGACAAGGTGACGCGTGACATTCAGGCCCTCTCGTTCAACACGGCGATCGCCCGCATGATGGAGTTCGTGAACTTCTGCACGCCGCTCGAGCGGCGGCCGCGCGCGATCCTGGAGCCCTTCGTCGCCCTGCTCGCGCCGTTCGCGCCTCACATCGCCGAGGAGCTCTGGGAGATCCTCGGGCAGCCTGCGCCGGCCTCGCTCGCCCCGTGGCCGGCGGCCGACTCGCGGTGGCTCCACGACGACACCGTGGAGATTCCCGTGCAGGTGCAGGGGAAGCTACGGGGCCGGGTGGTCGTTCCCGCCGATGCCGACGCCGAGGCGATGAAGGCGGCCGCGGCCGCGGATCCGCGGATCGCCGAGCTGCTGGCGGGCCGTGAGATCGTCAAGGTCGTGGCCGTCCCCGGCAGGCTCGTGAACTTCGTGCTCCGCGGGTAGGCCGCCGCCCGGGCCGTCTGTCGCCGGCTCCGTCGCCCCGACCATCGGCCGGCGCAGCGAGCGGCGGGCGACAGTGCCGCGTCGTCTGCTACAGTGGGGACCCTGGCGTCTGACACAGGCTTCGTGGAATCCAGCGGCATGAGCGTGCAACGTGTTCTGGCCCTGGTGCTCGGCGGTGGCCGCGGCACCCGGCTGTTTCCCCTCACCAGGGACCGCTCGAAACCGGCCGTCCCGCTCGCGGGCAAGTACCGCATCATCGACGTCCCGCTGTCGAACTGCATCAACAGCGGCGTCCAGCGGATCTACGTGCTCACGCAGTTCAATTCGGTGAGCCTGCACCGGCACATCCGCCGCACGTACACGTTCGACCCGTTCAACGGCGGATTCGTGGAGATCCTCGCCGCGCAGCAGACGCTCGACAACGCGGGGTGGTACCAGGGCACCGCCGACGCCGTCCGGCAGAATCTCCGCTACCTGCAGCAGCCGGACATCCACCATGTGCTCATCCTGTCCGGCGATCAGCTCTACCGCATGAACTACGCCGACATGCTGGCCACCCACATGGCGAGCAGGGCCGACGTCACGATCGCGGGGATCCCCGTGCACGAAGAGGCAGCTTCCGCCCTCGGCATCATGCGGTTCGACGGCGACGGCAGGGTCGAGGGCTTCCTCGAGAAGCCGCAGCAGCCGCACGAGCTCGACATGGTCCGCACCGATCCCGCCTGGATCGAGCGGCAGGGCATTCCGGCCCGCGGCCGCAGCCTGATGGCGAGCATGGGCATCTACCTCTTCGACCGGGACTGTCTCGTCGACCTCCTCACGAAGACCGACTACCAGGACTTCGGCCGCGAGGTCTTCCCTGCGTCGATCCGTGCCAAACGGGTGCAGCTCCACCCGTTCGACGGCTACTGGGAGGACATCGGCACGATCCGCTCCTACTACCAGTGCAACCTCGACCTGGCCAGTCCGACGCCGCCGTTCGACATGGCGATGCCCGAGGCGCCCATCTACTCGCGCGGCCGGTTTCTGCCCCCGTCGCGGATCGACGGCGCGACGGTGCGCCACAGCCTCTTGTCGGACGGCTGCCTCGTCGAGGAGGGCGCGGTGATCGAGAACAGCGTGATCGGGGTGCGCTGCCGGATCGGTCGCGACGTCGTCATCCGCGACTCGGTGATCCTCGGCAACGATTTCTTCGAGACCGCAGGCGACATCGCGACGAACGCGGCGAAGGCGCTGCCGCACATGGGCATCGGCGCAGGCACGGTCATCGAGCGGGCGATCGTCGACAAAAACGTGCGGATCGGCCGTGGCGCGAGGATCGTCAACGACCACGGCCTGGAGACGTCGCCCGACAGCGACACCTTCATGGTGCGGGACGGCATCGCGGTCGTCCCGAAAGATGCCGTCATTGCCGACGGCTGGCGGCCGTAGCGGCCGCCATGCCCGCCCGCGTCAGGGGGCCGAGCGGCGCCGCGGACGCCAGCCGGGTGATTCCCTCGGCTCCGAACTCGGCGTGGACGCCATGGCCGGCGACGCGACCCCCGCCTCGACCGAGAGGCCGGCGGGAAGAGGGGTGTCCACCTGCAGGGGCGGCGCAGGCTGGGCCGCAGCCGGTTTCGCGGCTGGCACGGGCACGAGATCGACCTCGGCATCCGGCTCGACCGTGCCGGCGTCGGCCGCGGCGTCCAGGTCCCGCTGCGGCACGAGCACCGACGTCTGCCGCAACTCGGTCGGGTCCTCATCGGCGACGACCGGCGACTGGTCCACCGACTCATCGTCGGCGATCACCGGCATTTCATCGGGTCGGCCGACGTCCTTGACGATCGGCGGCCACGGCTTCGGTGCGGCCCCGACGGGAAGGATGCCGCCCGCACGGGCCCGGAAGTCGTTCTGCGGGGGCGAGCCGTCGGGCACCGGCCCGGAGTAGTCGAACGGATCGGGACAGATCGTGCAGCCTGTGGAGGCCAGCACGACGGCGACGACGGCGGCCTCCAAGGCACGGCGATGCGACGGCGTATCGCTCCGAGGCGTCGTCCAGGCCATGCAGATCTTCCTCTCGTCTGGGCCCATCGGCCGGCCGTTCCGCGGCATCGCCGCCGGCCCCTGCCGCGCGACGACCACCGGACGGCCGGCGAGCCCCGGGCGACGGCGCCCGGGGCTCCCAGCGGCTGCTCCCCACCCCGAGACCCCGCCTGATTGTTCGGACCGGCAGGGTCGGAATCTCCAGAAAAACCGGAATCCCCACGAATTGGCGGGCCTCAGGCCTCCCGCGCGGCGGCCGTGCCGAAGCACGTGCCGACCGGTCCCGCGGCCGCCGCCGGCCTGTCAGAGCTCCACGCCGAGCTTCGGCATCAGCAGCTTCATGTCGTCCCAGACGTCGCGCTTGGCCGCAGGATTGCGGAGCAGGTAGGACGGGTGGTACGTGCAGATCACCTGCGACGACCGCCACGTGAACCACCGCTTGCGCAGCTTGCCGATCGTCTCGTCGGTCTCGAGCAGCGCCTGCGCGGCCGTCGTACCGAGGCAGCAGATGAACTCGGGGGCGATGATCTCCAGCTGCCGCTCGAAGTAGCCGCGGCAGTTGGCCGTCTCCTCGGGCGCGGGCGTGCGGTTGTCGGGCGGGCGGCACTTGAGCACGTTGAGGATGTAGACCTCGTCGCGCGAGAGCGTGCAGGCTTCGATGATCTTCGTGAGCAACTGCCCCGCGCGGCCGACGAAGGGCACGCCCGACGCGTCCTCGTCGGCACCGGGAGCCTCGCCGAGGAAACAGAGCCGTGCCGTCGGCGATCCGGTCCCGAACACCGTCTGCGTGCGGGTTCGGGCCAGGGCCGAGCACCGGCCGCAGCCCGCCACCTCGGCCTGCAAAACGCCGAGGAGCTCGCTCCGTCGCCCGGGCTCCCCGGCACCGGGAACCGCGGCCGGCACGGCGACGGGCGGTGTGGCCTTGGGGCGACGTGACCTGCGGCCGGGCAGGCTGGACACTCCGGCCGCTCCCAGGCTCTCCAGCCGCTGCTTGAGCGCTCGGGCGCCGCCTCTCGAGCCCGGCGTGCGGGAAGGTCCATCCATGGATCGGGGGAGCGGCCGCGACAGCCGCTTACAAGGCGCGGCGATGCCGCTTGGGTGCGCGTCCCTTGCCCAGCAGGGATGCCGACGGTGGCTTCTTGGCGGCCGGTGCCTGCTCCGGCTCCGGCTCCGTCCCGGTGACGTCATCGGGTGTCGGCTCGATGCGGCCGCTGGCGCCGAGGTGGATCCGGGGAAGCTCCGTCTTCGGTCGCCGGTCGAACGCCTCGAACCCCGGGATCTCGTCCCGCTTGAGCAGCCGCTCGATCCGCATCTCGATGCGAGTGAGCTGCGGACCTTCCTCCGGGCTCACGAACGTGTAGGCGACACCCTCGCGACCCATGCGGCCGGTGCGGCCGACACGGTGGACGTAGTCGTCGCAGAACTCTGGAATGTCGTAGTTGATGATGTGCGACACACCGGAGACGTCGATCCCGCGGCCGACCACGTCGGTGGCCACGAGCACGCGGACCGTGCCGTCGCGAAACTGACGCATGGCCTTGTCGCGGGCGCCCTGCGAAAGGTCTCCGTGGATGCAGGCGATGCTCTCCTGCGCGTCGCCGGCACGGCCCCGCCGCCGCGACAGCCGCTCGTAGATCTTGTCGGTGCCCCTTTTCGTGCGGCAGAAGACGATCACCTGCCGGGGCTGCTCCCGCTCGAGCAGACGCTCGAGCAGGTCGAACTTGCGCGTCGGCTCGACGGTGAAATAGAACTGCTCGATCGTCTCCACCGCCAGCTCGTTGACGGAGAAGTCGAGGATCTCCGGATCGCGCATGTAGCGGGTGGCGAGTTTGGCGACCGGTGGAGGCACCGTGGCCGACAGGAGCAGCGTCTGCCGGCTCTCGGGGCACCGCCTGAGGATCTTCTCGATGTCGGGCCGGAAGCCGATGTCGAGCATCCTGTCCGCCTCGTCGAGCGTCACGATCTCGAGTGCGGAGAACTGCAGCGTGCCCCGACTCATATGGTCGAGCACGCGGCCTGGAGTGCCCACCACCACGGCCGGATGCTTCGCGAGCTTGTCGATCTGCCCCTTGAGCGGCTTGCCGCCATACACGGCGACACAGTGGATGCGCGACCCATGTGCGAGCTTCTCGAACTCGTCGCGCACCTGGACGGCGAGTTCGCGGGTGGGAACGAGCACGAGCGCCCGCGGTCCACCGCCCCGTCCCGGCTGCGACACCCGCTCGAGGATCGGCAGGACGAACGACGCCGTCTTGCCCGTGCCCGTGCGGGCCTGCCCGAGGACGTCAGCGCCCGTCAGGGCTCGCGGGATCAGGCCGGCCTGCACCGGCGTGGGCGTCGTGTACCCCGCCCGCTCCACCGCCGTGAGCGTGGCGGGCGAGAGCCCCATCGTGTGGAACCCGCCCTCTGTGCCGCCTCCCGGCGGCGTGCCGTTCACCTGCTCGGCGGCCCGGCCGCCGCTCTCATGCACACCCACTCGTAACTCTCTTCCGTTGCAACGGCAGGTCGCGCAGCGGAAACTGGTTCCACGAATGCCACCCGACCGGGATTTCCGCTGGAAAATACCACGGGGACCGCGTTCCGGCAAACCACCCGCTCCGCCGCTGCGCAAAACCACGTCCCATGTGCCACCGGCCGCGCTCGCGGGACGGACCGCGGCGGGTCGGGTGCGTCAGCGGTCGAACAGTTTGCGGATCGCCCAGACCGTCGCCGCACGGCCGGCGCGGGCGATTGAACGCGTGAGCGGGATGCTCTTGGGGCAGACGGCGACGCAGTTCTGCGCGTTGCCGCACATCTGGATGCCGCCCTGAGACGTCAGCGCCTCGAGCCGCTCGTCGCCGATCATCCTGCCGGTGGGATGGCCGTTGAAGAGCATGGCCTGGCTGATCGCGTGCGGGCCGACGAACGCCGCGTCGAACGCGGCATTCCGCCGCGTCTCGAAATCCTGCGACGACTCGCCCTCCCGGCGCACCACTTCGATCTTGTTGAACTGCGGGCATGCCTCCACGCAGCAGCCGCAACTGATGCAGGTCGCCAGCGGATACGCGTCCTCCTGATTCTCGGGCGAAATCCGCGGACCGGGGCCGTGATCGTACGAGTCGTCCACCGGCACCCACGCCTTGACCCGCTCCAGCGATCGGAACAGCCGCCGACGGTCGACGACGAGGTCGCGCACGACGGAAAATTTCGACATGGGCCGCAGCTCGATCTCGTCCGGCGACTCCTCCAGGAGCCTGTCAACGAGCGCGGAGCAGGCCATCCTCGTCCGTCCGTTGATGAGCATGGTGCAGGAGCCGCACACCTCCTCCAGGCAGTTGCAATCCCACGCCACCGGGGCGACCCGCCGCCCATCCTGCGACGCCGCGCGGGCCGCGATCCGCTGCAGGATGCTGATGACGTTCATGTTCCGCTCGTAGGGCAGTTCGAACCGCTCCCAGTAGCTTTCCTCGCCCGGAGCGTCCTGCCGGAGCACGCGCACGAGAATCGTGCGCGGCGGCTCCGAGGCGTGCCCGTGCCCGTTCGTCTCCGCGGCCTTGATCATGGTCATGTCCTCCTGCTCGTGCTGGATACCCGGTGGCTGAAACGTCGCGTCGTCACGTCGATGCCCCGGCGAGCCTCTTCCCGGCGGCATCGGCCTGCCCACCGCGGGCACCGCGTTCCTTCCACACCTCCTCGATCACCTCGCCCCCCACCAGGCCGTACAGCCGCGGCCGCGGCGGGGTCAGCGAGGTGTCGACAGGCTCGTAGCTGATCTCCGGCTCGCCTCCCGCCCCGCACCGCGCCACGGTGCTCCTGAGCCAGCGGCGCGTGCTCTCCTCGAACGTGTCGCACCAGCGTTCGGCCTCGCGGCGCTTCTCCCCCGGGTCGGTGGCGTGAATTCCCGGCATGGCGAACTCCGGCTTGAAGTGGGCGCCTCGGCACTCGTCCCGCAGGAGCGCACCCTTGAGGATGAGCTTGGCGACGGGGAACATGTCGCCGAGCGACTTGGTGAAGACGACGTTTTGGTTCGTCCAGTTTCCGGAGTCGGAGACGGCACAGTTCCGCCAGCGCTCCTCCAGGGCAACCACCTCCGCGTAGGCGGCGGCGAGCTGGTCGTTGCGCCGCACGACCGTGGCCACGCGGGTCATGAGATTGCCCAGCTCCTGGTGCAGCTCGTAGGGATTCTCGCGGCCGGCGGTGCGGGCCAGCAGGCCGCGATGCCGCTCCTCCTCGCGGCGGCTGGCCGCGTCGAACAGTCGCGACGACTCCTCGGCGGCGGTCTTTCTGGCGGACTCCGCTGCGGCGACGACACCCGACGCACAGAACAGTCCGCTGAAGATGCACGACAGCAGCGAGTTCGCCCCGAGCCGGTTGGCGCCGTGGTACTGGTAGTCGCACTCGCCGACGGCGTAGAGGCCCGGGATCGTGGTCTGCTGATTCCGGGGCGACCCCTCCACGAGCCCACCCGACGCGCTCTTTTCGTAGTCGACCCACAGGCCTCCCATCGAGTAGTGCACCGCCGGGAAGATCTTCATGGGCACCACCCGCGGATCCACGCCCTGGAACTTCTCGTAGATCTCGAGGATGCCGCCGAGCTTGCGGTCGAGCGTCTCCCGCGGGACGTGCGTCAGGTCGAGGTAGACGCAGAGCTGGTCCTTCTCGACCGACAGCCCCTCGTTCGTGCAGACGTCGAAGATCTCGCGCGTCGCGATGTCCCGTGGCACGAGATTGCCGTACTTCGGATACCGCTCCTCGAGGAAGTACATCCGCTCGGCCTCGGGGATCTCGCGGGGATCCCGGGGATCGTGCGGCTTCCGCGGAACCCAGACGCGACCGCCCTCGCCGCGGGCGCTCTCGCTCATCAGCCGCAGCTTGTCGGCCCCCGGGATGGCGGTCGGATGCACCTGGATGAATTCGCCGTTGCCGTACGCGGCGCCGGCACGGTAGGCCCGGCTCACGGCGCTGCCCGAGCAGACCATCGACATCGTCGACCGGCCGTAGATCAGGCCGCAGCCGCCCGTGGCGAGAACGACGGCGTCGGCCGGAAATGCCTTGAACTGCATGGTGACGAGATCCTGGCAGATCGCACCGCGGCAGCGGCCGGAGTCGTCCAGCACGGGCTCGAGGAAATCCCAGAACTCCCACTTCTTGACCCGGCCCTCGACCTCCCAACGCCGCACCTGCTCGTCGAGCGAGTAAAGGAGCTGCTGCCCGGTGGTGGCCCCGGCGAACGCCGTCCGCTTGTAGAGCGTGCCTCCGAACCTTCTCTGGTCGCGGAATCCCTCGGGAGTGCGATTGAACGGCACGCCGAGCCGGTCCATCAGGTCGACGATCCGCGGCCCCCAGTCTGCCATCTCTTTCACCGGCGGCTGGTGCTGCAGGAAGTCGCCTCCGTAGACGGTGTCGTCGAAGTGCTTCCACTCGTTGTCGCCCTGCTGCCGGGTGAGCGAGTTGACACTGTTGATGCCCCCCTGGGCGCAGACGCTGTGAGACCGCTTCACGGGCACGAGGCTGACCAGGTCTACCTGGATGCCCAGTTCCGCCAGCCGCATGGTGGCCGAAAGCCCCGCCAGACCGCCACCGATCACCAGAATGCGTGGTTGCGCCATAAATCTACCGGCTCCTCGCTTGCATGGGCTCGGTTTTCACAGGCCGACCTGCGGAGGGCAGCCCCCCCTCCAGCAATCGCCGTCCCTCCTCCATCCGTGTCTCGATCGCCCGCGCCTGCTCGACGTCGACGGCTCGCATGCCGCCGAGGGCTCCCAGCCCGGCGGCCCCGAGCAGCACTCCAACCGCGACGCTGATCCAGTTGGCCCGACGCATGGCTGCCGGGCTCGTCCAGAGCCCCCACGTGATCCCCAGCGTCCACAGGCCGTTCGAGAAGTGGAAGACCGTCGAGAGAATCCCGACGGTGTAAAGCATCGACACGAGGATGGGCCGCAGGGCGACCGCGGCCGAGCTCGCCGCATGGTGCGGATCGAATTTCCCGCCCCCCAGCGGCGCCCCCATCCAATGGAGTTGCACGATATGCCAGATGATGAACGCGAAGGCGATCATGCCGGTCGCCCGCTGCAGCGTGTAGCGGACGTTGCCCACGTAGGCGTACGAGCCGACGTTGGGCATCCCGTTGGCGATGATCACGAACCCGACGACGGCGTGAAAGAGCATCGGCAGGAAGATGAACGCCCATTCGACCGGCACCAGGAGCGGCCCGAGGGAGTGGATCATGTCGACCCGCGACTGAAAGGTGCCCGGCCCCGCCAGCACGGAGGCGTTGGTGAGCAGGTGCACCGCCAGAAACGCCCCCACCGGCACGAGACCGGCGAGCGAGAACAGTCGGTAGATGAGAAACTGGTGCCGGGCCAGGAAGGGCGTCGACGTGTCGTTCGTGGTCACAAGCTGCCTCGTAAGCTGCCTCGTAAGCTGCCTCTCGACCTGCCTCTCGAGCAGGATTCGTCGCGTTCGACGACCGGCCGCCGCCCGACGGGCCGCCGAGAGCCCGAGGCATCCGCCGCCATGCAGCCCCGGGGCGCACGACGCGGGGACCGAACCTCGGCACGGCCCGTCGTCGAAGGCAGTATAGATTTCGCCGTGCCGGCGGCAACGGCGGCGGCGAGTTTGGCTGGTGTTCCGATTGTTTTATACTCTGGTCCGCGTGTCGCATCGCCGGCGGTCGTCGCCGGCAGACGGAGGGCTGTCGGTGCCGAATCCAGTTCCCACGCCCGCCGATTCGGTGTCAGCCGCAGGTTCGGCGCCGGGCCCGGCCCCGCAGCCGGCGGATGCCGCCGCGATCCTCGAGCAGCTGCCGGACGGGATCGCGCTGGTCTCGCGGGACGACGGCATCTGCTGGGCGAACGGCCGGCTGGCCGGATGGTGCGGCAGGAGCGACGTGTGCGGGCTCGACTTCTTCGAAGCCCTCGGCCGCCCGGAAGTGCTCGGGCCCGACGCCACCCCGTTCCGCACCGCGATCGAATCGGGCCGTATGACGACCGCGACGCTGCGGACGGCCGACAACCGCTACTTTCACCTGCAGGCGTCGGGCAGCCCGTCGAGCCCCTTCGCCGTCGCCGCCGTGCGGGATGTCACGCACGCCATCCTCGACCAGCAGAAACTCGCCGCCATCCATCAGGCCGGGCAGAAACTCGCCGACCTGGCGCCGACGGAAGTCGCCGACATGACCGTCGAGGAGCGGATCGACCTCCTCAAGAGCAACATCCTGTACTACTCGAAGGATCTCCTGCAGTTCGACGTCGTCGAGATCAGGCTGCTCGACAGGCAGACCGGCAGGCTCGAGCCGCTGCTCGCGGTGGGCATGCAGCCCGAGGCCGAAGCCCGCGTGCTCTACGCGCGGCCGGAAAACAACGGCGTCACCGGATACGTGGCGGCCACGGGCCGCAGTTACATGTGCGGCGACACCACGAAGGATCCTCTCTACCTCGAGGGCTGCAAGGGCGCGAAGGGCTCGATCACGGTGCCGCTGCTCCTGCACGATCAGGTGATCGGCACGTTCAACGTCGAGAGCCCGGAGCCCGATGGTTTCTCGGAGACCGACCTGCGGTTTCTCGAGATCTTCTCGCGTGACGTCGCCGTCGCCCTCAACACCCTCGAACTCCTCGTGGCCGAGAAGGCCTCGACGGCTGCCGAGAGCATCGAGGCGATTCATGGGGCGGTCGCGCTGCCGGTGGACGACATCCTCAACGACGCTGTGAGCGTCATGGAGCGCTACATCGGCCACGACGTGGACGTCGTGGAGCGGCTGCAACGCATCCTGCGGAACGCCCGCGACATCAAGCACGTCATCCAAAAGGTGGGCGAGCAGATGACGCCCAGCTCGGCCCACGTGCAGAAACGGCAGGGGGACCGGCATCCCGCGATCGGCGGCCGCCGCATCCTGGTCGTGGACGCGGACGATTCCGTCCGGGCCGCGGCCCATGCCCTGCTCGAGCGTTACGGCTGCACCGTGGAGACCGCCCGGGACGGCGCGGAGGCGGCGTCGATGGTGCGGGCGTGCGGGGCCGAAGCCTACGACGTGATCATCGCCGACATCCGCCTGCCGGACATGAGCGGCTACGAGCTGCTCGTCAGGCTCCGGGAGCTGCGCGACGACGTGCCGCTCATCCTGATGACGGGCTTCGGGTACGATCCCGGACACTCGATCGTCAAGGCACGGCAGGCGGGCGTCGACCTCGTGCTCTTCAAGCCCTTTCGCGTCGACCAGCTGCTCGACACGATCGAGAAGATGCTTTCCCGTCGTCAGGTTCCCCTGGCCGGGACGCCCGCCGGCCCCGACTCGCGCTGACTGCGCGCGGGAACTGGCTGCGGAAAAAGCCCTCCATGGCCTTTTTCCACGAGAGCGATCGGCAAAAACAGAGGTTTTTCGTCGCTCGCTGCCGCCGCCTCCCGCGGCGGATGAATATCCGTGGCCTGCAAAAGTGCACGCGACAACCGTGCCCCATTTTCCAGCCAGGGGCAGCCCACGGCCAGCCGGGAACGCGACGGCTTCGGCCCCGGCCTTGCCCACCCCTGGCCGAGAGCCGTGCACCCGCCGCGGCAATGTCCCCCGACGGCGACGTCTGGGCAATTCAGGCGGACTCCGCGCCGGGACATGCCCTTGACCCGCCGGCTCGCGTCCCGGTACTTCCCCGCCGCAACAGTCCGTTCCGCGTACCGCCCGAGCACAGAAAGCAGCTTTCATGGCACGTTTCGCGAAGCCTTGCATGCCCGGCACGGCAGCCCCGGCCCCTGTGGCGTGGCCGCGTGTTTCCGCGGCCAAGTCCCTCGCCATCCTGGCATGGCTGCTCGCCGCGTGGATCGGCGGCCACGTCGTCGGCAGCCATGGGGCGTTCGCGGCGGACGAGGTCGCGGCGGACGCTGACACCGCGCCGTCCAATGCGGCAGCCGCTCGAAAAGTCATGCAGGAGGCCGTCGATCGTGCGCAGTCCGGTGGTGGGCCAACGGCCGCACCAGCGGCCGCCGTCGCCGACGACCTGGCACTCGCCCGCATCTCCGCCGAAGTGGCCGCCAAGCAGCTCGAGGCGCGGAGGATCGCCCAGAAATCCCCGGCCGAGGCGCTCGCCATCCTCGATGAGGCGATGGCGATGGTCTCGTCGCCGTCGCTGCCAGAGAAGGTCCGCACCCAGTTGCAGCAACGCATCGAACGGTCGCGCCGCGACGTCGAGGAAGCCTCCGGCAGGCGTCGCAACGAGCTGGAAATGGAGCGCCGGAGCGCTCAGGTGGAGGCCCGCGTCGACCGCGAGAGGTCCCAACGGGTCGAGGTCGACCAGCGGCTGGCGATGCTTGTCGAGGAGTACAACGCCCTCATCGACTCCCAGCGGTTCGCCGAGGCGGAGGCCGTGGCGAAGAAGGCGGGCCAGCTCGCCCCGGACAACCCCATCGTGCGGCAGCTGATCGCCCAGAGCCGGGTCATCCGCCGGCTCGACACGCAGAAGTCGATCGAGGGAGACAAGCGGCAGGGCTTCGCAGATGTCATGGAGGACACGGAGAAGTCCGCGGCACCGTTCGTGGGGCCGATCGCCTTCCCGACCACGCGTGACTGGGAGGATCTCACGAAGAACCGCACGCGGCTGCAGGCCGAGGGGCGGACCCGGGCCACTCCGGCCGAGCTCCAGATCCAGAAGCGTCTGAACGCCCGGGTGAAGGCGACCCATCGCGACCAGCCGCTGTCGGCCGTCCTCGACGCGCTGGCCAAGCAGGCCGAGGTGCCGATCCACATCGACATGGTCGGCCTCGAGCAGGAGGCGGTGCGCAGCGACACGCCTGTCACGATCTCGCTCGACCAGCCGATCTCGCTGAAGAGCGCGCTGAAGCTGCTGCTCGAGCCGCTCCATCTCGACTACGTCGTCAAGGACGAGGTGCTCAAGGTGACCAGCCCCCGGCTGGTGAAGGGACAGGTCTACAGCGTCTCCTATCCCGTCGCCGACCTCGTGATCCCGATCCCGAACTTCTCGGCCGACGGCCTGGGTATCACCGGCGCGCTCCGCGACGGCTACTCCCGCATCTCGCCGCGGGGCGGCGCCTCGGTGCAGTACGGCCCGCCGCCGGCGGGCATCAACGGTGGCCGGTCGGCCTCCGACGCGAACCTCGATGCCGCGTCGCTGGCCCAGCTGCAGCTCGGCGGGGGCGGCGTGGCGACGGGTTCGGGACAGTCCCCCCAGTTCGGGGCGACTGGCGGCGGAGGGGCGGGCGCCGACTTCCAATCCCTCATCGACCTCATCCAGAACACCATCCAGCCGCAGACCTGGAGCACCGTCGGCGGCCAGGGGCAGATCCAACCGTTCGCAACGAACCTGAGCCTCGTCATCAGTCAGACCCAGGAGGTGCACGAGGAGATCGTCGACCTGCTCGAACAGCTGCGACGGCTGCAGGACCTGCAGGTGACGATCGAGGTGCGGTTCATCCGCCTCAACGACACGTTCTTCGAACGGATCGGCGTCGACTTCGACTTCAACATCCAATCGGGCGTCAACGCGCCGCTGAACATGACCGCGCTGCCGACGTCGACGAACGGGTCGATCAACCCCACCGATGTCGGTCTCCAGGCGCAGCCTGGCGGCCGCTCCCAGACGATCGGCCTCGACAACTCCGGCTTCCCGGGCGTTGCGCTGAGCACCACGGCCCTGAGCCAGGCCTTCGGCGGCCAGACCGGCGGCCAGGGGGGCGGCGGCCAGGCCGGCGGTGGCCAGGCCGGCGGCGGACAGGCCGGCGGCACGACCTCGGGCGGCACCGTGACGCCGAGGAACTTCTTCTCGATACCCTTCCGCCAGAACAGCTTCGGCAGCGCGACCGTGCCGTCCCTGCCGGGCCTGCCCGATCCGGCCACGTCCGCCGCGAATTTCGGCTTCGCGATCCTCAGCGACATCGAGGCCTACTTCCTCATCCAGGCCGCCCAGGGCAACACGCGGTCGAACGTGATGCAGGCGCCGCGGGTCACGCTCTTCAACGGGCAGCAAGCCTACATCTCGGACAGCACACAGCGGCCGTTCGTCACGAGCGTGATTCCGGTCGTCGGCGACTTCGCCGCCGCGCAGCAGCCCGTGATCAGCGTGCTGTCGGAGGGCACGGCGGTGAACGTGCAGGCGGTCGTCTCCAGCGACCGACGGTTCGTGCGGCTGACGCTCGTGCCATTCTTTTCGCAGATCGGCAAGGTGGAGCAGTTCCAGTTCGAGGGCACGCGATCGACGAAGTCGAAGAGCAGCGACGAGAAGACGGGGCTCAGCGGCGACGCGAACGCGGGTGTGCCCGCCGTCAGCGCCGGCGTGGAGACGCAGGCCAAGAGCGCCAGCGAGCAGGAGGTCTTCTCCCGCGGCACCACGATCCAGCTGCCCGAATACATCTTCACGACCGTGACCACCACCGTGAGCGTGCCCGACGGCGGAACGGTGCTGCTCGGCGGCATCAAGCGGCTCCGCGAGGGCCGCAACGAGTTCGGCGTGCCGATCCTCTCCAAGATCCCCTACATCAACCGGCTCTTCAAGAACGTCGGGATGGGCCGCACGACGGACAGCCTCATGCTGATGGTGACCCCGCGCATCATCATCCAGGAGGAGGAGGAGGGGAAGTTGCTCGGCACGACGCGGCCCTGATCCTCCGACGAGCACCGGCATGACACGGCTGTGGCTTCTTTCCGGCGCGATCCTCGGCGGCCTCGCGGTCGCGGCCGGCTCCTTCGGCGCGCACGGCCTGAAGCAGGTGCTTGAAGCGACCGGCCGGGCCGACACCTGGGAGACGGCAGTCCGCTACGCCGTCTACCATGCGACGGCGTTGCTGGTCGTCGGACTGGCGGCCGCGCTGCCGCAGGCGAACGGCTCCCGCAGCCTGCTCACCGCCGCCGGCTGGAGCTTCTTTACGGGCACGCTGATCTTCAGCGGCTGCCTCGCGGCCCTGGCCGTCTCGGGCGTGCGGATTCTCGGAGCGATCGTGCCGGTTGGAGGCGTGCTGTTTCTTGTCGGCTGGGCGCTGCTGGCCGCCGCGGCGGCCCGGATGCCGGAGTAGACGGCGGGCGCGGCGGCCTACTTGCTGGCCCCGTCCTCTTCCGAGTCCTTGGCATCCTCGTCGGCCATCTTCTCCTCCGGCTCGGACGCCATCTCCTTCTCCCCGTCCTCTGCGTCGCCGTCCACCGCGCCGGCCCGCGGCGCGGCGGCGTCGGTCGACGCATCTTCATTGTCACCGAAGGGGTCACCGAAGGGCGTGCGCTGCCTGCCACGCGGACCGACGGGCCGGGGCGGCGGCACCTCCTCCACCCCCACATCGCCTCCGCGCCGCGGCGCGAGCAGCTCACCGTCGACGTCCTCGGGCCGCCGCCGCCGCCGCAGATCCTCGGAGGGATCCTCGATCGTCGAGTAGCGTCGGGCAGCCGCCTCCTGATCGCGCTGCAGGCCTGCAAGCCGCGCCCGGGTGCGGAAACGTTCGAGCGTCAGCCGGTCACACCCCTGCACTCGCTGCAGGGCTCGCGACACCCGCAGCGTGCTGCCATCGACCGCCTCGCGTTCCGCACCGGCGCTGAAGTCGGCCTCCGCCTCGGCCGTGCGTCCGAGCCGCAATGCCGCAAGGCCGCGAAAGTAGTAGGCCCGGGGATCGGCTGTGCCCGCCTCGATCGCGTTGGTGAACTCGTCGTATGCATGGTCGAAATTGCCGCCGTGAAAGTCATGCATGCCGCGGCCGATCGCGTCCTTGATCGCCAGCGGGTCCTCGCCGGGAAGCCCCGCCTGCGCCGACAGGGCGCAGGAGAGGCAGGCCGCCCCCAGCACCGTCCGCACCGCCGCGGCGACCATCGTTCGCAGCCGAGCGGCCGGCGCGTCGATTGCCCGCGACGCGCATGCCGCTGAAACGCCCCCCGTCACGCGAGTCATCTGCATTCCTCCGTTCACCGCCCTCGGCAGGCCGACAACGTCTTCTCTCCGCCGGTCGGACAGACACCGTGAGATGGTATCGGCCCGGCGGACGGCGGCGGCGACCTGCGGAGCGCACCGTCGGCACATTCGCCGCGACCCGAACCTCACCGGGGCCGCAAACTCTCCCCATCCCCGGCAAGCCCTCGCGCGAGCGCGTGGCGGCGAAACGTGGACTCGTCGAGGAACACCGCCGGCCGCACGAGCTGGATCAGCACCCGTTGCCGCGGCCAGTCGAGACAGCCGAGCAACCGGTCGAATTCCCCGGGCGGACAGCTCCCCTTCAGGTCCACGAGGAGCACGCGGCCCTCCTTTTCGTAAGCGTTCCCGTCGACCTGCCAGCGGGCGGCGTCACGGGGGCTCGTCCACAGCAGGGCACCGTCCGGCTCGACGTACATCCGCTCCAACGATCCGAGCCGCGTCAGCATCCCGTCGAAGTCGACGGCCATCGGCACCGACAGGCATTCGCGAGGCACGGCGACCGTGGGCCACGTGACACCGAGATCCTCGTGCGGAGTGCCCGCCGCGAGATCCCCCTGCGGGTGGCCGTGCACCGTGATGTCGAAAGCGTAGCACTCCGTCGGCGATCGACTCGACATCTCGCAGCCTCCTGGCCTCAGCCCCCCGCAACACTCACCCGCACCCACGACGCATAGGCGGGAGTCGCGGTCACCGGCGACAGGATGATCTCCGGCGTCTTGTAGTCGTGCCCGTGCTCGATCGCCGCGACGCACGCCTGCGCCCGCTCCGCAGTCGTCTTGCACGTGCAGCGAAACTCCTCCACGGTTTCGACGCGACCATTCCAGCGGTAGACGCTGCGCACGGGGCCGTCCACCTGCACGCATGCCGCGAGCCGTTCCTCGACGAGCCGGCCTGCGCACGCCTCGGCGGCCGCACGTTGGCCGAACGTGGTGCGGATCTCCACGATCGATTCCTCGACGCTCACGCGCGTTCCTCGCCTTCACGAGTCCCCGGACGACATCGCCACGGCGGCCGCGCTGGCCGCAGACCCCGGGCGGTCACGCGGCGTCGACGACCCGCCAGTCCGACGAGACCGTCTGCGACCGCCAGATGCCCCGGTTCCATGCACGCCCGCCATGCGCATCCGACGGCGCCCCTCCCGACGCGAGGGAAAGCCACTCGAGCCGGGACTGCAAGGCCCCCGGGTGCACGGCCACTGCGGACGGCACCGTGGCAGCGTTCCCGTCGCCGACTCGGGAAATCATGCCCGGCGGATCGAACAAGGCAAGCCCCGCCGCCCGCGGACCCCCGCCTGCACCACGGTCGAGAGCGACGTCCGGCAGCGGCTGCGGTCCGATACAGAAGAGCCGGCCGTGCCGCCGGGGGGAGGGGACATAGCCGGCCGGAGGATGGCCGAGAATCTCGCAACACCCGGCCACGACGGCGTCATCTTCCCGACATTCGGGCTGCGCGGCCCACCGTGCCGTGGCCGGCGGCGGCGGGGCGTCGTCTGACAGCGTCATGGCCGACGCCAGCTCGTCCACGACATCGACCCCTTCCGCGCGTCCCACCCCCAGCCGCCGGGCGGCCCGATGCCACGCCGACACCGCCCGATTCCACTCGCCGGCGACGGCCTCGCGCTCCCCGGCTGCCAGCGTGCCGCTGCGCGCCCCTTCATCGAGCGCGGCCGCGAGCCGCGCCGGCGCGTCCGCCACGCGTCCCAGCACGATCCCACGGACCACAGCCGCCCCCCACGGCCACGACCTGGCGGCCCCGGCAAGCGATGCGGCGAAGCGGGCGATCAGTTCGACAGCCAGGCTCTCTCCAAGCGTCGGTTCGGCGACACCGGTGGACCACGGCGGCTCGATCTCCTCCCCATGCCGCACCGTCACGTCACCGTCGGTCCAGCGAATCCCCACCGCAAGGCCCGCCATGCCCTCCGGCACCGGCAGGCCGTCGATCCAGCGATCCCGGTCACCTCGCAAAAGCGAGACGCGCACGCCCACTCGGTGGACCGACCCGGGCAGCGGCCGGCCTCGTCGGTCCGCGGACGGCACGACTAGCCCTCGACGCCCCCACGTCGCCAGCGAGGCCAGGAGCCGACCGCCGTGCTGCAACGAGCTGGCGGCAGCCCGCTCGCGGGCTGCCGCCGCGCGGCGGCCCGATCCCCAGGGGCGAACGTCGCCGATCCACTCCCGGCTGGTCAGCCAGTCGAACGTGTCGCCGGCGCACACGACGGCGACCCCTTGCACGGGCCGGTAGCGGCCATCGGCGCCAAACCCGGCCCGGAGGCACGCCCGCCGCACCTCTGCCCGGAAGCGGCCGACAAGCCCCGGCACCGGGCCGGCCACCAGCGACCCGTCGGGAATGCACCAGTTCGACGTCACCACGAGCACGGAACGCACTCCAGCCCGCCACGCCCCGCCACGGCACGCACCGCGGCATCACGTCGCCACCCCTGGTCATCGGCGCGCGGCGCGACGTCCGGTGAACCTCGCCGTCGCCCCGCAGAGCCGCCACGCGAGGATGACGGCTGGGAAAACCCTGCGGCGCGGCCGCGGGCTCATGGTTCCGGGCTCATGGTTCATGGAGCCAGAAACGTCGTCAGGCAGCTCGAGTCGAGGGAGCCGTCGAGTTCGGCCCCCGTGACGATCGCCGTGGCCTTGGCCGGTCCCGGCGCCGGAGTGCGATAGCTCAGCTCCACGGTCGACTGCCCGCCCGGCGGGATGCTCGCGATCGCGTCGAACGTGACGTTCGAGCCGTCGATCCGCCAGCGCGACGGCCGCGGATCGCCCAGGAGTGTAGCCCGCTCGGGCAAAAGGATGGTGATGTCCATCTTCCCGGACGCCGTCGAGCCGCCATTCACCACGGTGCAGACGAGGTTCGTCGATTGACCGACGACGACCGGGTCGTCGCAGTCGGCAAGCGTGATCCGGATGCCGGCCTCGCGCGGCGTGCGCAGCCTGGGCGCTGTGGAGCGGAGCAGAACGCACGACTCGTCCGCCACCATGACGCCCCCCACGGCGCCGCTGAGCACCGCACGCACGCAGGAGCGTGACGAGCCGCCGGCAGGCACGGACTGCGCCTTGAGGTTGATCTGCCTCCTGGTCTGGCCGCCCGGCTCGATGGGCGGGACGTCCCACAACACGCGAGAAGACGCCAGTTTGTAGCCGTCTGACGCCTCCTGCGGCGTGAACGCGTCGTCCCACGCGAACTCCAACGTCGTCTGCCCGGAAGGTACGGCGCCGGTGTTCCGCACGGTAGCGAAGAACTCGCCCACGGCCCCGGGGACGACCTCCGCGGGCCCGACCAGATCGAGCTCCAGCGACGGCGGCGAGGCGGGCACGGCGATGCTGGTCGTGGCCGCCACCGCCGGCATGGAGGGTGCGGCAGCCAGCGGTGCGGCAGCCAGCGGTGCGGCAGCCAGCGGTGCGGCAGCCAGCGGTGCGGCAGCCAGCGGCGCGGCGGCGAGGGGCGGAGACGCCGGGGCCGCTGCGGCGAGGGGAGCTGCCGACGGCACGGCGGATGCAATGGGCAGGGAGGATGACGGCGCCGCCATCGGAGGCGGATAGGTGGTCGCCGGCGGCGCCTGGATGCCGGATGGCACCGGGTAGGTCGACGCCGGCGCCGCCAGCGGTGCCGCCGCCACGGTCGCCGCCGCGACCTGCACGCACGACGTCGCGCCCCCCATGAACGTGTGCGCCTGGTCGAGAATTTCCACGCGGTGGCACTGCCTCCCCGGTTCGTCGAGGAGGAAGTCGAGCGTCAGGCGTCGCGACGTGCCGGCGGCCAGGTCGACCGTGCCCTTCTGCTCGATCGGGCTCGCGGAAGCCTCGTGGTGGAAGCCCCTGTCGAAGTAGTCGATGACCCGCAGTTTCTCGAGCGGCCGACCGGATCGATTCACCAATTCGACCTCGAAGGACACACGATCACCGACCTTGGCGGCGAGCGGCCCCGTGACGAGCACGGCGACCGGGTCCTCGCCCCGTGCGGAACAGGCGCACGCCGCACAGAGAACGGCAGCCAGGGCTCCCCATGGTTGACGCGTTCCGCGGACACCCAGGGACGACGAACGAGACGTGGCGAATCGGCGCATAGTCGGGGATTCCGCTGTGGAAAGGCCTCCAGGGCACGAGAAGGCTACCACGGGGCCGCCCCGGCCGTGAACACCGCCCCCGGCCGGAAAAAATGCCCGGCGGCGGCCTCCGTCCAGGTCGCTCGGACCGCCGGAGCCGGAGCAGCAGCGCCGCCACCGCGTCAGTCGGTGTTGCGATGCCGCACGATGTCGCCCTGCACCATGTAGATCACGTCCTCGGCGATGTTCGTCGCCATGTCCGCGATCCGCTCGATGTGCTTGGAAACGGAATTGATCCGCAGCAGGTTCTCGACGTCGTCGGGGTTGTCCTTGATGCCCTGGATGATCCGCTTGCGGATCCGCTGCCGTGCCTCGTCGACCGCGTCGTCCTCCTCGCGGACCTGCCGCGCCAGGAGCGGATCGGCCTTGACGACCGCGTCGAGGCATTCCTTCACCATGTCCTGCGCCTGCATCGCCATCGTGCGGATCTCGGGCGGCAGGTCCCGGGGCGCCCCCGCGGTGAGCTGCGCCACCCGCTTGGCGATGTTCCTCGCGAGGTCGCCCATCCGCTCGAGGTCGTTGTTGATCTTGAGCACCGACACCACGAACCGCAGGTCGGCGGCGACCGGCTGGTAGAGGGCGAGGATCTTCAGGCACTCCTCCTCCACCTCCACCTCCATCCGGTCGATCTCCTCGTCGTTGGCCATCACCCGCTGTGCCAGTTGCGTGTCGCGGTTGATGAGCGCCGTGATCGACTTGGAGATCGCCTCCTCGACGAGCGTGCCGACCCGCAGGATCCGCTCCTTGAGGTGCTCGATCTGCCGCTCGATGTGGTGGGCCATGCGATCGTCAACCAAATCGTCCGGTGACGTAGGCCTCGGTCTCGCGGAGGACGGGCTTCGTGAAGATGCCCGTCGTCGAACCGTATTCGATGAGGCGGCCGAGGTACATGAAGGCGGTGTAGTCGCTGGTGCGGCTGGCCTGCTGCATGTTGTGCGTCACGATCAGGACCGAATACCTGCCCCGCAGCTCCTGAATGAGTTCCTCGACCTTGCCCGTCGCGATCGGGTCGAGCGCCGAGCACGGCTCGTCGAGCAACAGCACCTCCGGCTCCGCGGCGATGGCCCGCGCGATGCACAGCCGCTGCTGCTGGCCGCCCGAGAGCCCCAGCGCGCTGTCGTGCAGCCGGTCCTTCACCTCGTCCCAGAGTGCCGCACCGCGGAGGCTCAGTTCGCACACCTCGTCGAGCACGCCGCGGCTGTTCTCGCCGTCGATCCGCAGGGCGTAGACCACGTTCTCGTAGATGCTCATCGGAAACGGGTTCGGCTTCTGGAACACCATGCCCATCCGCTTCCGCAGCTCGATGACGTCCATACGGGGGTCGTAGATCGAGTCGCCGTTGAGACGCATGTCGCCCGTGATCCGCACGCTCTGCACGAGATCGTTGAGCCGGTTCACGCTCCGCAGCAACGTCGATTTTCCGCAGCCGCTGGGGCCGATGAGGGCGGTCACCTTGTTGTGCGGGATTGGCATCGTGATGCCGTGCAGCGCCTGCTTGCCCCCATACCAGAGGTTGAAGCGGTCGATCTCGAGGACGGGCGTCTCGTCGCGTACCTCGGGGTGCACCTCGGCGGGCACGTCGCGGCCCGCCGCCACGGCGACGAGGCGGTCGTTCATCGGCTGAGCCGCGCCCGGCGGACGGTCGGGCTGGGCATCGGTCGTATGCTGCATGGACATGGGAGATTGCATCCGCGTCGCGCCGCCACGGGCGGCATGCACCGCATCATATCAGGTCAGAACTGCTGGGCCACGTAGCGCCGCTTCAACCGCGACCGAATCCAGATCGCGGCCACGTTGAGCAGGGCGATGATCGCCACCAGGAGGAAGGTGATCGTGAACACCATCGGCTTGGCCGCCTGGCTGTTGGGGCTCTGGAAGCCGACGTCGTAGATGAGGTATGCGAGGTGCATGAACTCGCGCTCGGGGTGGATGAATGGAAAGGTCCCGTCCACCGGCAGGTCGAGGGCGAGCTTCTTCACGCCCACGAGCATGAGGGGGGCCACCTCGCCCGCCCCTCGCGCCATTGCGAGGATCAGCCCCGTCATGATCCCGGGGAGCGCCCGCGGGAGCACGATCCTGCGGATGGTCTGCCACTTGCCGGCGCCGCAGGCGTAGGATCCCTCGCGCATCGAGTTGGGCACTGCCGAGAGCGCCTCCTCGGTGGCGACGATCACGACGGGCAGCGTGAGCAGCGCCAGCGTCAGCGACGCCCAGAGCAGGCCGCCGGTGCCGAACGTCGGCTGCTTGTCGGCCACGAGGGCGGCCCGGAAGAAGAGCTCGTCGATGCCGGCGCCCAGGCCGTAGCAGAAGAAGCCCAGCCCGAAGGCGCCGTAGACGATGCTCGGCACGCCGGCGAGGTTGTTGATGGCGATCCGCACCGCGGTCGTCACCGGCCCGGGCGATGCATACTCGCGGAGGTACAGCGCGGCCAGCACGCCGAACGGCGCCACCAGCAGGGCCATGATGAGCGTCATCGTCACCGTTCCCCAGATCGCGGGAAAGACGCCGCCGGCGCTGTTGGCCTCGCGTGGGTCGTCCGCCAGGAGTTCGCCCCAACGGCTGCCGTAGAGCGCGAGCTTGCCGGCCAACGAGAGCCGGTTGGGCTGCCAGGCCCGCACGATCCCGTCGAGCGGGATGACCTTGGTGCCGCCGTCGGCCGTGGCCAGCTCGAGGCCCCAGCCCTCGTTCTCGCCCCGCAGCCGGGCCGTCCGCTCATCGAGCGCCGCCGACGCCCGCCCCACCTCCTCGACGGTCCGTCGCTCCGCGGCCTCTGCGGCCGCCGTATCGCCGCCGTCGAGCGTCGCCTGCACCACCGCGAGGCGGGCGGCCCGCAGCCGCCGCTGCAGCGCTCCGCGGTCGTGGCGGTCGATCCGCGCCACCTCCCGCCACCGCCGCCGCACCGCCGGGTGCTCCTGCTCGTACGCGTTCCACGCCTCCGCGGGCCCCGTCGCCACGACCCGGTCGCCCCGGAGCAGCCGCGTCGGAATGCCGTGAAACCGACCCGACTCCAGCCGATCCACCGCCGTCGCCCACTCAGGCCAGCTCGTGGCCGACACCGCCGCTTCGTCGAACCACTCGTAATGATTGCCGCTCAGATCGAAGTTGGCGGTGCGGACGAGCCGCCGCGGGCCGGCCGCGCCGCCGGCTTCGGGCACCTCCCGCTCCGTGATCTCACCGAGCACGCGGCGGCCGTCGCGGAGCTCCACCAGCTCCAGAGGTCGCGGCCAGAACGTGGCCGCCCCGCGCGCAGCGATGAACGCCAGCAAGCCGGTGATCATCGCCAGGGCCAGCGCGAGCGCGCCCCCCGTGAGCCACACCCACGGCTCGCCGTGGGCGGCGAGGTTCGAGTGTGCCGATCGCCGGCGCCGCGGCCGGATCGCCTCAGAGCTCATGGGCCCTCCTGCGGAACCGCTGCCGCACGAGCTCCGCCGCGGTGTTGACCACGAACGTCATGGCGAAGAGCGTGAGCGCCGCGAGGAAGAGCACCCGGTAGTGGGCGCTGCCGCGAGCCGCCTCCGGCAGCTCCGTGGCGATGGCCGCCGAGAGCGTCTGGAAGCCGTTGAAGATGTTCCATTCCATGAGCGGCGTGTTGCCCGCCGCCATGAGCACGATCATGGTCTCACCGACGGCCCTGCCCAGCCCGATCATCACCGCCGAGAACAGGCCGCTCGTGGCCGCCGGCACGATGACGCGGACCGCCGTCTGCCAGGGCGTGGCGCCCGCGCCGAGCGACGCGCTGCGGAGGTGGTCGGGCACGGCGGAGAGCGCGTCCTCGGCGATCGTGAAGATGAGCGGAATGATCGCGAAGCTCATCCCGATCGCGACGACCAACGAATTGCGCTGCACGTAGGTGCCGAACAGGCCGCCGCGGGTGTCGAGCCGCAGCGCGTCGAAGAACGAAGCGGCCGCCACGGCCAGCGCGACGGCCAGCAGCGTCCCGACCACGAACGCCGCGAACGACGCCAGGGCCGCCTGCTGCTGCGACCAGCCGCCGCTCGTCCGCCGCAGCCAGGGGTTGACGAAGCGGCCCACCGCGGCGGCGGCCGCCACGGCAGCCAGCGGCAGCAGGGCGACCACCCAGCCGCCGAAGCCGCTGCCGCCACGCCCGTCGAGCCAGGCGGCGACGTCGCCCTGGAAGAGCAGCCGCTCGATCGGCGCCGCGGCGGCACGGGCCACGAGGCAGCCCGCTGGCAACGCCACCGCCGCGATCAGCGGGAACCGCCAGCCGGCGAATCGGCTCCGCCAGCCCGCCGGCAGCAGCAGCCACAGGTGCGCGCAGAAGAGCAGCGTGAGCGGCACGCAGAAGACCGCCGACAGAGCCGTCGTCAGGGCTCGCTCCACGACCGGTGCCAGGATGAGTCCCGCGATGAAACCGAGCACGACGCTCGGCAGGCTCGCCATCATCTCGATCGTCGGCTTGATGCGGGCCTTCCAGCGGGGATGCATGAACTGGCTGGCGTAGATCGCCGCGAGGATCGCGATGGGAACGGCGAACAGCATCGAGTAGATGGTGGCCTTCAGCGTGCCGAAGATGAGCGGGACGAGGCCGAACTTCGACTCGAACGCCTCGTGCCCGGTGGTCTCCCAGGCGTGGACCGCGCCGGGATACTTCTCGTACCAGACGCGGCCGAAGAGCGACCGCCAGGAGACCTGCGGGTAGCCGGCCGTGAACCCCCAGGCGGCGAGCCGCCGGCCGTCCACGGCCAGCAGCCTATTCTCGCGCGGCGTGAGCAGCAGACCGGTGGCCGCTCCCTCGAGGGCGTCCGGCCCCATGCCTCGCACGGACACGACCGTGGCGCCGGTGGTGGTCTGCAGCAGCCTGATGCCGCCGGCCGCGTCGGCTATGGCCAAGAGCCGCGACCGCGGCGAGGCATTCAGCGCCGTGACCAACGCCGGCCGGCCGCGGCCGTCGAGCGGCTCGAACACCTTGGCGCCGACCATCCGCAGCCCGTCGGCGGCCGCGGCGTCGACTGCCCGCGTCGCGAAGAACACCCGCACGACGCCGGTTGCATCGGCCACGGCCAGCGCGCTGCCGCCGAAGACATGGACGGCGCCGGTCACGCGGGTGCCGGACGGCGCCGCCTCGAACGTCTCCCGCAGCACGGGCGACTCCACGTCGCGAATGTCGTACCGCCGCGCCGTGCCCCCCTCCGCGACGAGAAAGAGCTCGTCGCCCAGTTCCGAGACCCGGACGAACCGCGGCGTGAAGTCCGCCCCCTCCGCCGCGGCGTCGATCGTGCTCCCGGAGGCGGTGGTGACGACCTCGTCGGTGAGCAGGTTGCGGCGGGACGACGTCGTCTCCACCCGCGCGCGTCCTCCAGCATCGAGCGCCGCCACGACGGGGCCCGAGGAGAGCATCGTGATGTCGACGTCGATCACCCGGGCCTCGAGCCTGTGCGGCGACGGCGGCGCGGAGAGGTCGGCGACCAGCCGCACCGTTGCATGCTGCCCGCCCGCCGCCCGCACGATCACGTCGTCGCCGTGCGGGCGGGCCGATCCGGCCGCGATGGGATCGAGTCCGCCGGGCAGGTCGCCGTCGGCGAGAAAGGTCGACTCGAGCCCGAGCCGGCCGATGCGGAAGGTGCCGTCGGCGAACCCGGCGACGGCGTGCATGCTCCCCGGCAGAACGCGGATGGCCGAGACTCCGGCGAGCCCGGATTCGGCGGCGGAACGGTCCTGCAGCAGCGTGCCGTCGGCGATCGCGAAGATCCGCAGCCGGCCCGGATTTGCAGCGCCGGCGTCGGCCGGGTCGGCGACATCCGGGTCGCGCGGCGTCGTCGCGTCGAGCAGCCAGGCCACGCTCCCCGTCTCGTCGGCCCCCAGGCACGACACCGGCATCCCGCCCGCGACCTCGTCCGGCACCCCGCCCGTCGTCCGCGGCCGGGCCGCGATCGGAAAGGATCGGGCCGCCTCGATCCGAGCCGGACGAAACAGCGGCAGCGCGACCGTCAGGAGGAACACCGCCACCATCAGCACCGCGGCGATCGTGCCGATCCCGCCGAGCGTGATGATCACCCGCGCCAGACCGTCGCCGGCCTTCACCCGCGGATGGGTCGTGCGGCGGCGGGAGCGTCCGGTGAACGTGGCCTGCGGAGGCATTGCCGATGTGTGTCCAGTGACGGCTGCCGGAGGGTCATGCCGGCGGAGACGGGCGACGGCTTCGCAGCGGGCGGCCGACCGCGGCCGGCCCGCACCGCCGCGAGCGGGGCGGCTCCCGAACCGTGTGGAACGACCTCACGGCGCGATACCGAGGCTCGCCAGCCCCCGCTTGGCGATCGGCGCCGTGATCGGCAGGTAGCCGTCCTTGAGCACGTCGGCCTGTCCCGTGGCGCTGAGGACGTAGCGGACGAACTCGCCCCGGAGCGGATCGATCTTCGACCCGGGCTTGTGGTTCACGCTCAGGTAGAGGAACCGCGACAGCGGATACTCGCCCGAGTAGGCGAACTTGGGCTCGGTGGGCACAGCCGCGGCCCCCTGCTTCGCCGCCAACGGAACGGCGCGGACGTCTGCGGTCCGGTAGCCGATGCCGCTGTAGCCGATGCCATACTTGTCGCTGGCAACGGCCTGCACGACCGCGGAACTGCCCGGTTGCTCCTTCACCGTAGGCTTGAAGTCCCCCTTGAACAGCGCGTTCTCCTTGAAGAAGCCGTAGGTGCCGCTGGCGGAATTGCGACCGTAGAGGCTGATCGGCTTGTCCTTCCACTCTCCCTCGAGCCCCAGGTCGCCCCAGGTGCGGATCTCGTTCCGCGCGCCGCCGCTACGGTTCTTCGAGAAGATCGCGTCGACGTCCTGCAGCGAAAGGCTCTTGAGCGGATTGTCCTTGTGGACGAACACAGCGAGCATGTCGATCGCGACCGGCAGGACGACCGGCGCGTAGCCGTGCTTCTCCTTGAAGGCGTCGATCTCCGACGGCTTCCAGTCGCGGCTCATCGGCCCGAAGGTCGCGGTGCCCTCGGTGAGCGCGGGCGGCGCCGACGCCGACCCCTTCCCCTCGATTCCCTCCTGCACGCTGGGGTACGACTTCTTGAATCCCTCGGCCCAGAGCGCGACGAGGTTGTTCATGGTGTCGGAGCCGACGCACTTGAGCGAGCCGGCCACCTCGCCGCCGACCTTCGCATAGGGCTGGAGCGCGGGGTCGATCTCCTGGTCGAGCGCCCCGGCGGGCACCGCCGCCAGACAGGCCACCAGCACGGCCGCCGCCGTACACGGCCGCCGCCATCCACCCCACACCGCCGATTCCGTCTGCCGGCGAACTCCTCGCACGATGGACTCCTTCCTTAAAGGCTCGCTTCACACGCCTGGTTGAACGGCGTGTGGAGGGCTCCCCTGAGCCGCTGCCACAGCCGTGTACGCAGCATCGTAGCGGACACTGTGAGCATTTCATGAGCCACCGCCGGACGCCCGCGAAACATCGAGGAAACCGAGCACGCGGACCGCCACGGCCGTCAGCCGCGCGTGGCGACACCAGCGTCGTGCGGGGCCGCCGGGGCGAACCCGCGGCGGAGCGTGTTCTCGGTGACGGTCCGCCGCAGCAGGAACTGCTGGAGAGAGTCGGGGCCGCCCGTCTTGCTGCCGATGCCCGACATCCGGTAGCCGCCGAATGGCTGCCGGTGGACCAGCGCGCCTGTGATGCCCCGGTTGAGGTAGACGTTGCCTGCCGCGAGCTGCCGTGCCGCCAGTTCGAGGTGGGACGGGCTGCGGGAAAAGACGCCCGCGGTGAGCGCGTAGGCGGTGCCGTTGGCGAGGTCGATCGCATGCGCAAAGTCCCGCGCCCGCAGAACGGCCAGCACCGGCCCGAATATCTCCTCCTGGCCGAGGGGCCCGTCCGGATCGACGTCACCGAAAACATGGGGACCGACGAACCAGCCCCGATCCGCGAGCGGCCCGACCTCGACGGCGGCGAGCGGGCGGGCGGAACGCAGGCCGATCTCGATGAACGACCGCACGCGGTCGCGGGCCTCCTGGTCGACGAGCGGGCCCACACGCGTGCCCGGCTCCACCGCCGGCCCCACGCGGAGGCTGTGCACCGCCGCCGCCAGCCGGCCGACGAACGCGTCGTGCACGCGGTCGAGCACGATCACCCGCGAGCAGGCGGAGCACTTCTGCCCCTGGAAGCCGAACGCGCTGTGCACCACGGCGACCACAGCCTCGTCGAGGTCGGCGTCATCGTCGACCACGATGGCGTTCTTGCCCCCCATCTCCGCGATCACCCGCTTCACCACGCGGCTGCCGGCGGCAGCCGAGGCCCGGGCGGCATCGGCGTTGATGGCGAGCCCCACGGCCCGAGAGCCCGTGAAGGCGACGAGCGCCGTGTCGGGGTGCGACACGAGCGACGGCCCCACCTCCTCGCCGCGGCCGGGCAGGAAGGCCAGCGCCGCCGGCGGCACGCCCGCCTCCAGCAGGATCTCGTGGAGCCGCAGGGCGACGAGCGACGACTGCTCGGCGGGCTTCATCACCACGGGATTGCCGGCGACGAGCGCGGCCGTCGTCATGCCGGCGAGGATCGCCAGCGGGAAATTCCACGGCGCGATGACGACGCTCGTGCCGCGCGGCAGCCACGCGGTCGCGTTCTCCTCGCCCGGCACGTCGACGCGGCACGGCGCCGCCAGCAGGCGGGCCGACGCGGCGTAGTACCGGCAGAAGTCGATCGCCTCGGCCACGTCCGCGTCGGCCTCCCGCCACGGCTTGCCCACCTCGAACACCTCGATCGCCGCGAGCTCCCAACGCCGCCGCCGCATGATCTCGGCGGCGCGATCCAGGATGTCGGCCCTGCGGTGCCAGCCCGCTGCGGCCCATGCCGGCGTTGCACTCCGGCACAGGTCGACGGCGCGGACCGCGTCCGCCGGGGAGGCCGCCGACACCTCGGCCACGTGCCGCCTCAGATCGGACGGGTCGTGCCGCGAGAACCGGCCTGCCGAGGCGCTCCGCCGGCCGTCGATCACGACGGGCACCTCCACCGGCCCCCGCGCGAAGTCCGCCGCTGCACGGTCGATGGCCTCCGCGAACGCCCGCCGTGACGACTCGAGCGCGAAGTCGGCGAGCGGCTCGTTGGCGAACCCGCCGTCGTCTGCGGCGGCGGGAGCGGCGGGAGCGACCACTGCGGCTGCGGGACGCGGCGGCGCCAGGAGCGTCGCCGGCGGCACGTGCTTCACGAAGCCCGCACGGAGGAAGGAGTCATTCGAGGAGTTTTCGAGGAGGCGCCGGACGAGGTAGGCCATGCCCGGCACGAGCTGGCCGTAGGGCATGTAGATCCGCAGCCGCCAGCCGGCGGCGGTGACCGCATCCTTCTCGGGGTCGCCCATGCCGTGGAGCATCTGCATCTCGACGGCCCGTCTGTCGACGCCCAGATGCTCGGCCACCGCCATGCCGTGGGCCAGCGACCGCAGGTTGTGGCTGCCCAGCGCCGGCCGCAGCGTGTCGGCATGCTCCAAGAGAAATGTCGTCGCGGCCTCGAAGCAGGCGTCGGTCCGCCACTTCTCCTGCCAGACCGGCACCGGCCAGCCGGCCGCCCGCGCGTGCACCGTCTCGTAGTCCCAATAGGCCCCCTTCACGAGCCTGATCCAGACCGGCGTGCCGCGGTGCCGCGCCCACTGCGCCAGCGACTCGAGGTCGCGCAGCGCTTCGCGCAGGTAGCACTGCACGACGATCCCGCAGTGGGGCCAATCCCGAAACTCGTCCTCCATGGCGATCGCCCGGAAGATCGCCAGCGCCAGGTCCTTCGTGACGTGGCTCTCCATATCGACGTGCACCTGCGCCCCGTTGGCCCGCGCCAGCCGCCAGATCGGCCGCAGCCGCTCCAGCACGCGGTCGGTCGTGCCGTGCGGGTCGATGGCGTCGAACTGGCTGTCGAGGGCCGAGAGCTTGAGCGAGACGTTCACGCGGGGCAGCGGTCCCGTCGGCCCGTCGTCCACCAACGGGTCGGCGGACCAGCCTGCGGCGATGCGCGGAAGCTCGCGGAGCAGGTCCGTGTAGGCTGCCGCGTAGGCGTCGGCCTCGGCCTCGCTCGTCACCGCCTCCCCGAGAAGGTCGAGCGTGAACCCTCGATGGTGCCGCCGCTGTGCCAGGGCTGCCTGCGCCGCCTCCGCCGGATTTCCGCCGGCGATGAAGCGGCGGGCCTGGGCCAGCGTGGCCGCGCGGATCGCCCGGGCGGCCAGCGGCGCGAGGAAGCCGCTGCGGGCCGCCTGGAATGCGAGCCGCAGCGACCGCGGCAGGCGGGCGATGACATCGTCGTCGACATACTCGCGCACGTGCCGGTCGAGCGCGGCGGGGTCGTCGAGCATCGGCATGCAGTCGACCAGCCGGAAGAGCCGCACCTTGAGGTCATCGTCCTGCGTGGCCCATTCGGCCGCCTGCTGCACCCACCACTCGCTCGACGCAGCCGTCGGCTCGGCGGTGAGCGCCCGCTCCAGGAGCCCCCTGCCGATTTCCTGGACGCGCCGCTCGATCTGGCCGCGATCGGCGGGCGTCAACCGGCTCGGCAGCACCCCCTCGAACGTGGCTGCGGGTGAGGTGGTCATGGCGGACCTCGTGTGGTGCCCAAGTGTATGTACGGACTGCGGTTGCGAGTGGGTCAGGGCGTTCTTCCGAGGACGCTTTTCCCGGCGGGAACACGAAAACTTGATACACTCGGAGAACCGCGTGCGGGCAATGGTAGCCCGTGCGGTAAACGATCGCCGTTCCCTCCCGCCTGTGACGCTCGCGACAGCCCTGCTCCGCGTTCCCTCCCCTCGTGACTGCACGGGGGACACGACACGCGCAGTTCGCTCGGCCCGTCTGACGCCCTTGGCCGCCGTGGTGCGGAAATCGTTCCTCCTGGAGATCTTCCCCGCTCGATGATCGAATCCCTGATCGTGATCCGCTCGGGTGCCACCGACTACGAGATGCAAGGCCGCATCCGCGGAGCCGTGGACATTCCGCTCTGCCCGACGGGCGTTGCCGAGGCCGGCCATGCGGCCGAATTTCTAGCGGCTCGTCCGCCCACCGCGCTCTACTCCGCCGAGTCCGCCTGCGCGACTGAAACGGGCCGCATCATCGCGGCGGCCCTGAGCCTGAGGCCGCGAACGGTCCGCGGCCTGCACAATCTCGGGCAGGGTCTGTGGGAAGGCCTGCTCGTGGACGAGATCCGCAGGCGGCAGCCGCGGCTGTATCGGCAGTGGCAGGACAACCCGTGGGCGGTCGCACCTCCCGAGGGCGAACTCCTCGAGGATGCCTGCGAACGAGTGGAGGCCGTTCTCGAGAAACTGCTCCGCCGGGGGGAGGGCCGCGTCGCGCTGGTCGTACCTGACCCGCTCGACAGGATCGTCCGCTGGATCGTCGCCGGCGAATCGATGGGGGATCTGTGGGCCCGCGAGCCCGACAGCGCCGCCGTGGCCGAACTGCCCGTGGCTGCGCAGTGGCGCCAGAGCCGCCGCGAGGAGCGGCGACTGGCCGGCCGGACCTGAGCGGCGGGGCGGACGGAAAAACGGGTCGTTCGCCGCTGGAAGCCGCGGCGTGCCGAGACCGGAACGCCCTTTCGCCGGGCCTTTTCCGGCGCAGCCGCGCCGGCGCACCCCGGGCTACAATGCCGGCGTCCGTCTCGACATCCCCGCTTCCGCTCCATTCCCTCTTGCGTTCCCGGGTCACCCGGCACTCGTCGCACCAGCATGCAGCCCCGCCGTTCGTCAGCCGCGACTCCGGTGGACACCGCCGCCCAGCCCCGTGCGGCCCGGGGGGCCGATCCCGTGCCGCCGCCTGACCGCGCGGCCGGCGGCCGTGAGCCCACAGGCCGCCCCGGCGGCCCGCGCGATCCCCAGCCGCGGGCCAAGCGGGGCGTGCCCGAGGGCCTGTGGCAGAAGTGCGACGGCTGCGGCGCGACCATCTACCGCAAGGAAGCGGAGGAGATGCTCAACGTGTGCCCGCAGTGCGGGTATCACTGGTACGTCTCCGGAAAGCAGCGGATCGCCCAGCTGCTCGACGAGGGAACGTTCGAGGAGTGGGACGCCACCCTGATGCCGACAGACCCGCTGGGGTTCCGCGACAAGAAGGCGTATGCGGAGCGGATCGTGGCCGAGCAGAAGCGGACCGGCCTGCGGGACGCGGCGATCACCGGCACGGGCATGATCCGGGCCCGCCGCGTGGCCTGCGGCGTGACCGACTCTTCCTTCATCATGGGCAGCATGGGCAGCGTGGTCGGCGAGCGGCTCGCCCGGCTCGTCGAACGCGCCACCGCGGGCCGGCTGCCGCTGATCATCATCAGCGCGTCGGGAGGCGGCGCCCGCATGCACGAGGGCATCCTGTCGCTGATGCAGATGGCGAAGGTGTCGGCTGCCCTGGCGCGGCACTCCCAGGCGGGCGGGCTCTTCATCTCCGTGCTCACCAACCCAACCATGGGCGGCGTGGCTGCCAGCTTCGCGTCGCTCGGCGACCTCTGCTTCGCGGAGCCACGGGCCCTGATCGGGTTCGCCGGCCCCCGGACCATCAAGGCCACCATCCGCATGGAGCTGCCGAAGGGGTTCCAGACGAGCGAGTTCCTGCTGGAGCACGGCTTCATCGACCGGATCGTGGCCCGCAAGGATCTCAAGAGCGAGATCGCGAGGGCGATCGACTACTGCGGCGGGCCGCTGCCGCACGCCCCGTGACCGCAGCACGGGGTCAGGTCGGCGCGATGCCGTCGATCTTCGCGGCGAGCACGAAGTCGTTTTCGGAGAGCCCGCCGATCGCATGCGTGTGGATCTCGATCCACACGTGGCGGTAGCCCTCCAGGTGCAGGTCGGGATGGTGCTGCTCGCGTTCCGCGAGCGCGGCGACGTTGTTGATCAGCTTGATGGCGTCGCGGAAGTTCCGCAGCGTCCAGTCGCGGCGGATGCGGACGCCGTCGTGGGTGAGCCGCCAGCCGGGGAGCACCGCGATCTGGGCCTCGGCCTCGGCGGCCGAGTACTTCGGCACGCCCCCCTCGCAGGGCACGCACTTCTGCGCGGAAAGCTCGCCAGGGAGTTTGCACGACGTCATGAAGGAAGTATAGGTCACGACCGCCCGGCGCACAGCCACACCTCTTCCCGGCGGCGGTTCGGGGCTGCCCGTGCCCCGTCGCCGGACGTTCGCCTCGTCGACCAATCCGCCGGGGCGGATCGGTGCCCGCAGGCCTCGGCTCACTGCATGTCCGCTTCGCTTCGCCCTCCAGGCTCCGCTCGCTCCCATAGCCCGGCTCTCGGGGCCTGGACAACCCCTCACGGATTTCGCCGGAACAGACACACCGCAGGGTCACGAGTACCGCAAGACTGCGTCGCATGGATGCGACGCGCAGCACCAGAAACCGGAGGTTTCCAAGCCACAATGGCCCGGATGGCCATGTGTGTCGTGAAGCCGTTAGCGACGCGCAGCACCAGCGAGCGGAGCTCGCCAAGACACAATGGCCAGGATGGCCATGTGTGTCGTGAAGCGGAAGCTGCAGAGAGCGTCCAGGATTCGACGTCGTGGGCAACGGTTCGGGATTGCCCACGCCCCGTCGCCGGACGTTCGCCTCGTCGACCAATCCGCCGGGGCGGATCGGTGCCCGCAGGCCTCGGCTCACTGCATGTCCGCTTCGCTTCGCCCTCCAGGCTCCGCTCGCTCCCATAGCCCGGCTCTCGGGGCATGGACAACCCCTCACGGATTTCGCCGGAACAGACACACCGCAGGGTCGCGAGTGCCGCAAGACCGCGTCGCATGGATGCGACGCGCAGCACCAGCGAGCGGAGCTCGCCAAGACAAACTGGCCTGGAAGGCCAGGTTTGTCCAGCCGCAGGGTGGCGAGTACCGCAAGACTGCGTCGCATGGATGCGACGCGCAGCACCAGAAACCGGAGGTTTCCAAGCCCGGTTGGCCCGGAGGGCCAGACCGGGCGTGAACTCAGTACCGCCCCTCGAAGCCGGCGAAGCCGCCCTGGATGATCGTGCTCGATCCCGAGTCGATGGCCGAGAGGGAGCCCGGCCCGGTGATCTCCGCCGGCCACTGGCCGTCCGCCTGGGCGATGTTGCCCACGCCGACCACCCGGTAGCCCATCGACAGCGTCCAGTGATCCGTCACGTCCCAGGCCACGCCCGCGTCGACCGAGCCGAGCCACGAGAACACGCCCTGCGTCGCATGCACGTTTACCGGGGCGCCGCCCGTGAAGAGAGCCGGCGTGCCCGATCCCGAGGCGAGCGTGGTGGTGTTGGTGATGCTGTTGCCCGCGATCATGATCTTCGGCACCGTGGAGAACCGGAGCCGCGGCAGGAACCGCCAGTCGAACTTGGCCCCGACCTGCGCACCGTAGAGGTTGTTGTTCGTGGCGACGTTGAGGTCGAGGACGCCCGGCGCCGCCCCACCGGGCACGCTGGTGAGCGTGAGCACGTCCTGCAGCTCGAAGAACCGGAAACCGACCAGCCACATCAGGCTGATCGGCCGGCTCGGTGCGGACGGGTCGGTCGACAGGAATTCCGGCCGATCCCAGAGCGCGTACACCCAGTTGATTTCGACGTCGTTGATCAGGTCCGACCTGCTGATCACCTGCCGGCTGGAGTCGAGAAGATAGTCCGTGGCGGTCGCCGTACCGACGGTGACACCCGGGGCCTGCGGGATCGCCCGGATGCCGTCGGCGGTCACCGCCGCGGACGAGCCGATCCCGTAGACGCCCCAGTAGATGAACTCGACGGCATGGTGCTGCCGCTCGCCGAACCACCGGCCGATGTGCAGGTCGACGCCTCCCGGCCAGTTCGCCCCGGCGTCGCTCGTCGAGAGCTGGACGCCGTTCAACGGCTGCATGGTCGCGGCCCCGGCGGGAAGGGAGCGGGTCATCACCAGCCCGCTGGCGCCGGCGAACCAGCGTGGCCAGTTGGGAAACATGTCGCTCGTGGGAATGCCCGCGTAGCCGCCGACGGCGAGCGGGTCGGCGATGTACATCGGCGGCGGCTCGCCGATCGTCGGCATCGGGCTGGCCGGCGGCCCGGCGGGCAGCGAGAGCGCCGCTGATCCATCGGGGGACGGCAGCGGCTCCTGACCGTGGCTGCTGATGCCACAGCAGACGACGACCGCCCATACGGCCGCCGCGCCGATGCAGCGGCGATCCGTGGCGAAGGTGAGCGACGAGCGGGGCAAAACCAGCATGGATTCCCTGACTCCACGATCGGCGGTCGCCGCCTGGTGCTGCGGCAGACGTGTTCCACAGTCCGCTGACGGCTGCCGGGGGTGCGGGCAAGGGTCGCGGGTGACCCGGCCGAGGGTCAAGGTCGTTTCGGCCCACGGCGGGCCGCGCGCCGCGGGGGTAGACTCCTCGCCATGCGGCAGCCCGCCTTCGCGGCGGGCCGGCGGCGGCCCACGGGATTGGCGGAGACTGAGAAAGATGCCCGGTTCACGCAAGGGACGCCACACGCGGGCTTCGGCGCTCGCCTGGCTCGACCGCCGCATCAACTTCGAGAGGGCGGCGCCGCAGACCGGCTCGACGGTGGCGTTCGGCCTGGCCCGGATGCGGCGGCTGCTCGCCGCCGTGGGGGATCCACACGTGGGGCTGCCGGTGGTGCATGTCGCCGGCACCAAGGGGAAGGGATCGACCGTGGCGATGCTCTCCGCCGCGCTGCAGGCGGCAGGGCATCGCGTCGGCCGCTACATGTCGCCGCACGTGAACCAGCTGGAGGAGAGGATCTGCGTGTCCGGCCGCCCCATCCCGCCGACGGACCTGGTGCGGGCCTTCGAGGTCGTCATCCCCGTCGTCGACCGCATGGACCGGCTCGCCGCACGGCGTGGCGGCGGCGGCCCGACCTGGTTCGAGGTGCTGACGGCGGTGGCCTTCCTGCACTTTGCCCGATCCCGTGTCGACCTCGTGGTGCTCGAGACCGGCCTCGGCGGGCGGCTCGACGCCACCAACGTCGTCAGGCCGATCCTCTCGATCATCACGAGCATCAGCCTCGACCACATGCGGCTGCTCGGCCCGACGGTGGGCCGGATCGCCGCGGAGAAGGCGGGCATCATCAAGCGCGGTTGTCCCGTGATCTCCGGAGCGATCGCCCCCGCGGCGCGACGGGTGATTATCGCGACGGCCGCCCGGCGCCGTGCCGCCCTCCTGCAGCTGGATCGGGACTTCACGGCGGAATACCTGCCCCCCTCCGCAGGCGACGTCCGCGCGGATCCACTCGCGCCGGGAGCCGTCGCGGTGACGCCGCCCGGCGAAGGACGCGATGCGGCCCGCATCTACCGGCTCGCCATGCCCGGCCCGCATCAGGCGGTCAACGCCGCGCTCGTGGTGATGGCGGCCCGCACCCTCGAGTCGCGGGGCATCCCCGTGGGCGATCGGCCACTGCGTCGGGGCCTGGCCACGGCGACGTTGCCGGCGCGGATCGAGCGGATCTCCGACCGTCCGCTGGTGATCCTCGACGCCGCGCACAACCTCGCCTCAATGGAGTCGCTCGTCGCCACGCTGGCCCCCTCCGCGGCGTCGCTCCGGCCCAGGGTCCTCGTCTTCGCCGCGAGCGACGACAAGCAGATCGATCGGATGATGGCGGCGGCCCGCCGGGCGTTCGACCACGTCGTGGTCACCCGCTACGCCACCAACCCCCGCGCCGCGACCGTGCAGCGGCTGTTGGAGGCGTGCCGGCAGGCCGGCCTGCCCGAGCCCATCGTCGCCGCGTCGCCACCCGAGGCGCTGCGGCTCGCCCGGTCGCTCGCGACGGCGCGCGGCCTGGTGTGCGTCGCCGGCAGCTTCTTCCTGGCAGCCGAGATCCGCGCACTCATCTGACGCGCGACCGCAGCCCCGCAGCCCGAGGCCGCTCTACCGCCACGATTCGCCCCGCACTGGCTCCCCCCGCGGACGGCCCGCCCGCAGGACGTCGACCGCCTTCGCCAGCACCGGATCCACCTGGCGCGGCAGCACGGCGTGCGAACGGGGCTCGTCGCCAACCACCGTGCGGCCCTTCGCCGGCACCGCGTCGCGGCGCCGGCGCCAGGCCTCGAGCGACTCGATCTGCCGCCGCGTCGGCGCGAGCTCGCAGCCCGGATCTGGGCTCACGCCCCAGGCCTCGCGGCTGCCGTCGTCGGCCCGGCGGTGGAGAGGCGCGCGGCTGGGGCGCAGGTACTCCGACGTCGTAAGTTTCACGAGACCGTTGCCGTCCGAGAGCGGCAGGATCGACTGCACGGTGCCCTTGCCGAAGGTGCGGCTCCCCACCACGACGGCCCGGCCGTGATCCTGCAGGCAGGCGGCGACGATCTCCGCCGCGCTCGCCGTCAGCCCGTCGACGAGCACAGCCATCTTCAGGGCGGGCACCGCCGCGCCCCGCGTCGCCCGCCGCACGTCGCGGACCGTGTCATCCCCCCGGGCCGCCTCGTCTCCGCGGCCGCGGGTCGACACGATGACCCCGTCGTCCAGGAACAGGTCGCACACCTCGACAGCAGCGGAGAGCAGGCCGCCGCCGTTGCCGCGCAGGTCGAGCAGGATCGTGTCGGCCTCTGCGCCGTCGGCGAGCAGCTCTTCGATCGCATCGAGGGCGCGGCGCATCTCCGCCGGCGTCCGCTCGCCGAACGACGTGATCCGGACGAGGAAGCACCCGGGCGTCTCCCCTTCGGCCATCCATTCCCACGATCCCTCCGGCCGCCGCCGGTCGCCGAGCACGCTCTCCGTTCTGACAACTTCGCGAACCAGCGACACGTCGCGGGCCGTCGCGGGCTCCTCCTCGCGGCCCGCCGCCGGGATGATCGTCACCACGACCGAGCTGCCCGGACGGCCACGAAGCCTGCGGGACGCCTCATCGACCGTCATCTGCCGCGTCGCCACGCCGTCGATCGCACCGATCCGGTCACCGGCGGCGATGCCGGCATGCCATGCCGGCGAGCCGACAACGGGACTGAGCACGGAAATCTCCCGGGGCGCGGGAGACTCGGCCAGTTCCAGGCCGACACCACCGAACTCCTGGTCGAGCAGTCTCTCCAATTCCTCGCGACGATCGCCGGTCACGAACTCCGAATGCTCGTCGAGCCGCGAGAAGACGCCGTCGACGGCCGCGGCGAACAGGTCATCCTGGCCCACCGGCTCGAGGTACGACCGCTCGATCATGGCGAGCACCTCACCGAGGCGGCGGCCGTGCTCCGTCCGCTCGCGGGCGAACCACGATCCGGCCGCGACCGCGACGAGCAGCAGCATCACGAAGAGGTTGCGTTTGGGCACGGCGGGATTCCGGACGACACAGGTCTCAGCCGACGGGCACCGCGACCGCGTCGGTCGCGAGCGAGTGACCCTTGGGTACCACGGTCACGCCTTCGGGCGAGACCGTCAAGCCCCGGGCGGCATCCTCCTCGGAGTCAAAGCCAATCGCCATGCCGGGGGGCACGCGAACGCCCTTGTCGATGATGGCACGCCGCACCCGCGCGTGCCGGCCGATGTCGACCCCTTCGAAGAGGATGCTGTCCTCCACCCTCGCGTAGCTGTTGACCCGCACGCCGGGGCCGATGATCGACCGGGTGACGCGCCCACCGGAGATGATCGCGCCCGGACAGACGAGGCTGTCGGTGGCTTCGCCGCGACGGGCGTCGGGCCCCTCGGCGGCGAACACGAACTTTGGCGGCGGATAGGCCGGGTGGTGCGTGCGGATCTGCCACTGCTCGTCGTAGAGGTTGAGCTGCGGGTCGACGTCGATGAGGTCCATGTTCGCGGCGAAGTACGCGTCGATCGTGCCCACGTCGCGCCAGTAGGCGTCGGTCTTCCGGTTCTCGTCGCGGAACGGGAAGGCGTGGACGCCGTGCGAATCGACGACGGCGGGCAGCACGTCGTGGCCGAAGTCGTGACGGCTCGTCCGGTCGAGCGCGTCGTGCTTGAGCCGCTCGAGCAGGAACTGCGTCGCGAAGCAGTAGATGCCCATCGATGCCAGGCACATGCCGTCGTTGCCGGGAATGACGGGCGGGTCGGCGACCTTCTCGCGGAACGACCGCACCCGGCCCGAGGCGTCAACCGCCATCGTGCCGAACTCCCGGGCCGCCTCCCGTGGCACCGGCAGGGCGCCGATCGTGACGTCCGCGCCGCTCTGCTCGTGCGCGTCGATCAGCGTCTGGTAGTTCATCTTGTAGATATGGTCGCCGGCGAGCACCACGACCAGCCGGGGGGCCGCCATCTCGAGGGAATAGATGTTCTGGTAGACCGCGTCGGCCGTGCCGAGGTACCAGTTCTCGTCCACCCGCTGCTGCGGGGGCAGCACGTCGAGGAACTCGCCGAGATCCCGGCAGAAGAACCGGTGCCAGCCGACGTTGATGTGCCGGTCGAGGCTGCTGGCCTTGTACTGCGTCAGGAGCAGCACGCGCCGCAGCCCGCTGTTGAGGCAGTTGGAGAGGGCGAAGTCGACGATGCGGTAGCTGCCGCCGAACGGCACCGCCGGCTTCGCACGATCGCGGGTGAGCGGGTCGAGCCGCGCTCCCTTGCCGCCGGCGAGCACCACCGCCACGACGTCGCGGACCCGCCTCTGGTCGACGTGCTGTGATCGCATCGGCAGCTCCCGGGCACCGGCACCGCCACGGTCCGGCGTTACGGCGTGACTATACGCCGGAAGGGCCCCGCCCGGCGATCCGAAACCCCCTTTTGCGGGCGGTGAAGCGGTCTGGCACCGATCCCGGCCGGCGTCTACCCTCCCCGCCCGACCGTCCCCTGCCGCCGTCCGGACACGGCCGCGCAGCCGGTCCCCCACGGACACCACGGAACCGTTGCCATGGCCACCCGTTCGAAGGCGTCATCCAGGCGGGAACGAGACTCCGACGTCGGGGATTCGCTCAAGCCGCTGGTGGTGCTGGCCCTCCTGGGCACGATCCTCTACGGGGCCTGGTCGGTCGTCGCGAAGTCGCCGAGCGGTTCGCCGACGGCGCCGGACGTGGCCGGCACCGCGGCGCCGTTCGCGCCGCAGGTGGAAATTCCGACCACGGCTCCGGCTCCGGCCGCGGCGGCGCCGACGGCGTCGGCTTCTGTCGCATTCCCGGCCGCGGCGGCCGGATCAGGTCCGTTCGCCGCGCCACCGCCGCTGGCGGCTGCCGCGCCCGCCGTCGCGCCCGCCGCGGTTGCCGAGCAGCCGCCCACCTATCTCAGCGCCGTCTCGGCACCGCCGCCCGTCGCCGAGCCGATGCCCGCGTCGACACAGCCGCCCCTCATGCCGCCGACGGGGCTCGAGCCGTCGGATGCCGCGAGGTCCGGAACGGCCGTCGGCGGCGGCAGGCCCGCCGCGGGAGCCGCCTTCGCCTCCTCCTGGGCCGACGCGCACGACAAGCTCGCCGCAGGCCGCTACGCCGAGGCGCTCTCCGTGCTGTCGGCGTGGTACGACGACCCCTCGCTCGGCCCCGAGGAGAGCCAGCGTCTCGAGGACGTCCTCAACCAGCTCGCCGGCAGCGTCGTCTACTCGCAGCAGGACCTGCTGCAGCCGCCGCACGTCGTGGAGGCGGGCGAGACGCTGCCGTCGATCGCGGCACCGCTCGGTGTGCCGTGGCAGCTCCTCGCCAAGATCAACGGAGTGCCCGACCCGAACCGGCTCGTTCCCGGCGAGTCGCTCAAGGTGCTCCGCGGCCCCTTCGACGCCGTGGTGAGCGTGTCGCGCCGCCGGCTCAGCCTCCAGGTGGGCGGCAACTACGCCGGCAGCTTTCCCGTCGTCGTGGGCCGCCAGGTCCGCGAGCGAATCGGCGGCACGCTTCCCGTGGTCTCCGTGCAGGGCGGCGAGTCTCCGGCGCAGCCGCAGGGGCCAGCCGCCCAGGTGGCCTGGTCCCAGCCGGGCCCCAGGTCGATCGCGCTGTCGGACGGCCTCGCCATCGCGGGCGCCGCCGACCCAGCCGTCATCGGCGAGGAGGCCGTGCCGCCCGGAACCCTGGTCGTGGCGGCGAGGGACCTCGACGAGCTCGTCGACATCCTCGGCCCGGGCTCGCGGGTGCTCGTGCGGCAGTGACCGCGGTCACAACGCCGCGGCACCGAACAGCAGCGACGCGAGGAGCAGCGTCCAGAGGACGTTCACGCACTGGCCGCCGAGAAACGCCAGCGCGGGCCGGCCGCGGCCGAGCGTGAGAAGGTCGTCGAACCGCGTCTCCAGCCCGATGCAGACGAACGCGGCGGCGAACCACACCTCCCGCAGGCCCTTGAGGGGCTTGTCGAGATCCTTGGCGAGCTTCGGGTCGAGCAGGAACGAGAACACGAGCGACGCGGCCAGGAACCCGAGCACGAACTTGGGAAACCGCTCCCAGAGCAGGCCCAGCCGCGATCCCCCGCCGGGGTGCGGAGTTCCCCGCATGGCCCACCAGGTGGAGATCGCCAGCGCAGCGATGCCGATGAAGACGTTTTGCGAGAGCTTCACCACGGCGCCGGTCTTGGAGGCCGTCTCGCCGATCATCTCCGTGGCGGCGAGCACGGAGCCCGTCGTGTCGAGCGTGCCCCCCAGCCAGGCTCCGGCGACAGCCTGCGAGAGCCCCATGAGCCGCGCGCTCCACGGCATGACCAGCATCATCGGCACGGCACAGAGCAGCACGAGCGAGGTGACGTAGGACAGCTTTCGCTTGTCTCCCTGGATCGCCCCGCAGGCGGCGATGGCGGCGGAGACGCCGCAGATCGAGACGGCGCTCGACACCATCACGCCGAACTCGTCGTCCACGCCCAAGCGCCTGCCCAGCAGGAACGTGATCTGCCAGACCACCGGGATCACGAGTGCCGCCTGGATCAGCCCCGGCACGCCGGCCTTGAGCAGCTCCGGAAAGAGCATGCCCGCGCCGAGGATCACGATCCCCACCTTGATGAAGAATTCGGTGCGGATCGCCGCCGACAGCCACGCGGGCACCGGCAGCACCTGCCGCCAGAGCAGGCCTGCGGCCAGCGCGAAGACCACGTATTCGATCCCATACGACTTCGCGCGCGTGTTCGCCGCGATGCCGATCGCCAGCCAGGCGAGCGCGAGCACCACGGCCGTGCCGGCGGCCAGCGGCAGCAGGGGCCGCCCCGCGGCCAGGCCCAGCGCCGCCACGGAAAGGCCGAGGATCACCAGCGACGTCGTCCCGACGGCGTCGAGGTTTCCCGCCGAGAAGACGGCGGCGGCGTCGCCCGGCCCCGACCACGCCAGCTTCGGCAGCCGCACCTGCCATCCCGCCGCCACGGCGACGAGCACCACCGCGCCGACGACGACGGCCATCCAATCCTCGTTCCGCAGCCAGCCCGGCCGGGCCCCAACGCGAGCATCGCCCTGTCGATCCGCCTGCGCGTTCATCACGCCCTGCCCTTCCGTGTCATGCCAGCGCGATCATGCCAGCGCGATCATCCCAGTGCGGTGGACGCCCGCGCGATCGCCGCATCCACAGTCGCGTCGTTGGCCGCCTCCGCGACGATCCGCACGATCGGCTCCGTGTTGCTCGCCCGCACCAGCAGCCAGCCCCCGTCCCAGGCGAGCCGCAGGCCGTCGAGCCGACTCGGCGCCGCCTCAGGAAAGGCCTGGGCGATCCGGTCGAGGGCGGCGGCGAGCGCGGGGCCTTGGGTCGCCGGCGACAGTTCCACCTTCGTTTTTTTCATGACGAGCTCAGGCAGCGCAGCGGCCAGTGACGCGACGCTGCGCACCGGTGCTCCGTGGCCTGAATCGCCGCACATCCGCTCCAGCACCAGCGCCATCGCCACGAAGCTATCGCGGACGAGCACGACCCGCGGGTCGATCACGCCGCCGTTGCCCTCGCCGCCGAGCACCGCGCCACGGGCGAGCATCTCGTCCACGACGTTCGCCTCGCCGACCGCCGACACGTGGCAGGGCACCCCGTGCCGCGCCGCGATGATCGCCGCCATGCCGCTGGTCGAGCAGTTGGTGACGATCGGCCCGGGCGTCTTCGTGAGCACGGCCTCCACCGCCAGCGCCAGCGTCGCCTCCTCGCCGATGTATCTCCCGTCGGCGGTGGCGACGGCGAGCCGGTCGGCATCGGGATCCTGGAAAAATCCCACAGCGGCCCCCTCGTGCCTGATCCGGGGCAGCATGCCGGCAAGGTTTTCGGCCGTCGGCTCGGGCAGGTGCTCGAAGAGCCCGTCCGGCTCGGCCCCCTCGATCACGAGCTCGCAGCCGAGCTGCTCCAGCAGCGGTCGGGCCACGCGGCTGCCGGCGCCATGACCTGCATCGAGCCAGACCCGCGGCCGGCAGCGGCGGATCGCCCCGACATCGACGATCTTCGTCACGAGCGCCACGTGGGCCGGCCCGCCGTCGATCGTCCGCACCGATCCCGGCACGGTCGCAGACGTCGCTGCGGCCGGCCCTGCGCGATACCGCTCGAGCACCACGGCCCCGGCGGCGGCCGGCAGCACGCGTCCCTCCGCGGAGAAGAGCTTGAGACCGTTGTACGCCGCGGGGTTGTGGCTGGCGGAAATCTGCACGCCGCCGGCGGCCCGCTCCTGCCGCACGACGATGCCGACCGTGGGCGTGGCCGCGATGCCGCAGTCGATCACGTCGCGGCCAGACCGCACGAGGTGGTCGCGGAGGGCGGCGGCAAGCATCGGCCCGGAGGTCCGGCCATCGCGACCGATGACGATGGGGCCTGGGGGAAGCGTCCCGGCGAAGGCGGCCACGTAGCGGACGGCCACCTCCGGCGTGAGACTGCCGCCGACGATGCCGCGCAGCCCTGAGACACTGACGATGAGCGTGTCGGCGGCGGGCTGTGCGGGAGTGCTGGGCATCGACGCGACCGGTCCTGCGAATGTGCGGTTGCCTCGGCGCGATCGCCGTGGCGTGGCCGGCGAGTATAGGAGGCACGTGGGATTTCAGCAGCCACACCCGGCCGCCGAACGATCACGGCCCGGCGCCGCGGCCCGCGACAGCCGCCGTGCTCCGACTGTATAACGCCGACATTTCGCCGACCTCCGCGCCTGCCCGCCGACCTCCACTGGAGCCGCTCGTCATGCCCGCCCCGCCGGCCGACACCACCACCCGTCTCGCCGCCATCGACGCCGCCCGTGCCGCCGGCACGATCACCGCGCACTCCGCCGACATGATGCGCGACTGGCTCACGCAGCCGCGATACGCCGACTTCGCCGCGGAACTCGCGACGCGGATCGACCGGGCCGCAACCGAGCCCGCTGAGTGGAAGGAGCTCGACGATGTCTTCTGGACCGTGATCCCGTTCGGCACCGGAGGCCGCCGCGGGAAGATGTGTCCGGTGGGCTCCAACGCCATCAACGACCGCACGATCGGCGAGAGCGCGCAGGGTCTGGCCGAGTACGTCCGCTCCGTGACCCCCGCGGGCGCCGAGCCCTCGTGCGCCATCGCCTACGACACCCGGCATCGCTCGGAGCACTTCGCGCGGCTGTGCGCCGAGGTGCTGCTCGCCTCCGGCTTCCGGATCTTCTTCCTGCGCGGGTTCCGCAGCACGCCTGAGCTGTCGTTCGCGGTGCGGCACACCGGCAGCACCTGCGGGATCATGGTGACCGCCAGCCACAATCCGCCGAGCGACAACGCCGTGAAGGTGTATTGGGCGGGCGGCGTGCAGGTGCTGCCGCCGCACGACAAGGGGATCATCGACCGCGTCATGCGGTGCGACGCCGTGCACAGGGAATCGTTCGCCGCGGGCGTGGCCGCGGGCCGCGTGCGGTTCGTGGAGGATGAGGTCGATCCCGCCTTCGTGGCCGCGGTGCTGCGGCAGGCGACGCCGGGCCCGCGCGACGTTTCCATCCTCTACACGCCGCTGCACGGCGTCGGCGCCAGCGCCGTCGTGCCGGTGCTCCGTGGTGCCGGCTTCGGGCGGCTGCGGCTCTACGGCCCGCAGGAGCAGCCCGACGGCGACTTCCCCAACGTGCCCGGCCACGTGGCCAATCCCGAAAATCCCGCCGTGCTCACCGGGCCGATCGCCGAGGCCCGCTCGCGCGGCGACGATCTCGTGCTCGCCAGCGACCCCGACTGCGACCGGCTCGGCGCGGCGGCCCCGCTGACGGCCGGTGGCGACTGGCGGACGTTCACGGGCAACCAACTGGCTGCGCTCTTGGTCGACTGGGTGCTCTCGCGCCGCCGCGCCGGCGGCCGGCTCGGGGCCGACGACAACGTCATCACGACGCTCGTGACGACCGGCCTCGTCCGCCGGATCGCCGAGTCGTACGGGGCCCGCTGCGTCGACACGCTGCAGGTCGGCTTCAAGTGGATCGGCGAGGCGATCGACGCGACCGGGCCGGAGCACTTCGCCTTCGGCTGCGAGGAGTCGCACGGCTACCTCGCGGGCACGCATGTCCGCGACAAGGACGCGAGCGTGGCCGCGCTGCTGCTGGCCGAGCTCGCCGCCGACCTGCAGCCGCGCGGCCGCACGCTCCACGAGCGGCTCGACGATATCTTCTGTGGGCACGGCTGCCACCAGGAGCGTCAGGTGGCGGTCACGCTTCCCGGCGCCGCGGGCATGGACCGGATGCGGGAGATCATGGCGGGCCTGCGGGCCCGCCCCCCCGCCGCGCTCGGCGGGCTCGACGTCGTCCGCGTCCGCGACTACGGCGGGCTCACGACGGTCGCCGCGGGCGGCCCACCGCAGCAGTTCGCGGGCGCGAAGGGGGATCTCGTGATGTTCGACCTCGCGCCGACAGCTGGCACCGCCCCGTCGCCGAGCGGCGCCGACGTGGCCGCCGGCCGCTTCCCGCCGCTGGGCAACTGCGTGGCGGCCCGCCCATCCGGCACGGAACCCAAGATCAAGTTCTACCTCTTTGCGTCCGCGGCCCCCTGCGACGCCGCCTCGCTGCCGGGTGTGAAACAGCTGCTCGCGGCGCGACTCGACGCCCTGGAGGCCGACCTGCGCCGGCTGGCCGGCGTCTGAAGACGTTCTCCGCATCACGGGAGTCCGCCACCCCTGCCTTTCGAACGTGCCCGTCCAATTTCTTCCTGCATGTTTCCTGCACGCCGCTCCATCTGTTTCCGCGTTCCCCCTGAAGCGAGGCCCAGGATGACCGCCCTGGTTTTTCGATTGTGTGCCGCCTGCGCTGTGCTGCTCTCCGCCACGGCCTGCGCCCGCGCCGACGACGCGCCGCAGCGGCTGCTCATCGTCGCCGGCAAGCCGTCGCATCCGCAGCGGCAGCACGAGTTCAACGCCGGCGCGCTCCTGCTGGCCCGGTGCCTGCAGGATGTTCCGGGCGTGGCCGTGCAGGTGTCGCTCAACGGCTGGCCTGAGGACGAGAAGTCTCTGGGGGAGGCCGACGCCGTGGTGTTTTACATGGACGGCGGCGCCCGGCACGAGGTCGTGCAGGAGAACGGCCGGCGGCTCGCGCTCGTGGACGGACTCGCGCAGAAGGGCGTCGGCATCGGCTGCATGCACTACGGCGTCGAGGTGCTGGCCGACCAGGCGGGCGGCCAATTCAAGCGCTGGATCGGCGGCCACTACGAGACCATGTTCTCATGCAATCCGGCGTGGGAGCCGGCGTTCGCCCGCTTCCCGGACCACCCGATCACCCGCGGCGTGCAGCCGTTTCAGATCAAGGACGAGTGGTATTTCAACATGCGGTTCATCGGCGACATCGACGGCGGCTCGGCGCAGGCGGTGAGCGGCACGACGTTCGTCCCGATCCTGACAGCCTCCCCCGCCGACGAGGTCCGTGACGGCCCCTACGTCTACCCGAAGGGCCCCTACCCGCACATCCAGGCCGCGAAGGGTCGCGCCGAGACGATGCTCTGGGCCGTGGAGCGGCCCGACGGCGGCCGCGGTTTCGGCTTCACCGGCGGCCACTTCCACGACAACTGGGGCAACGACCAGTTTCGCAAGGTCGTTCTCAACGCCCTCGTATGGCTGGCGAAGGCGGAGGTGCCCGAGGCCGGCGTCGAATCGCGGGTCTCGGCCGATGACCTCAACGCGAACCTCGACCCGAAGCCGAAGTAGTCGCCGGCGGCTAAGGCGGCTGGAGTTCGAGCCGCGAGGCTCCTGCGATCCATGTGGCGCCGTTCAGCGGCTCTCGGCGGGCGAAAAGCCCGTGGACGCCGCCCAGATCCGCCACCGCACCTCGCATCCCGTGGGCACCATCACCACCAGCGGCAGACGGCTGTTGTAGGCCACGAGCCGGCTGGGCCCGGCGACGAATGCCGGCGTCGGCGTGGTCGGCCCGCCGATCCGCGTCTGCGCGGGCGGGTCGAAGCCGCCCTCGGCCCGCCAGTAGGAGAAACCCCAGCCAGGAATCTCCACCTCTCGCAGTTCTCCGCCGAAGCCGTAGGTGTTGATCCCGTCGGTGACCACCGTCTTGCCGACGACGACCTCGACACGGAAGCTCGCTTCTGCATCACGCTCCTTGTGCGGCAGGAGGATCACCTTCCGCTCCATGCCGGCGGGTGGCTGTGGATAGGCCGCATCGAGATTCTTGATCGCGTCGGGATCGATGACGCCGGCAGGCTCGGCGGCATGGATGGCTCCCACCGTGAGAACCATCGCCGCCATCGCCACCGCCGACGATGGCGTCCATCGCATGCTGCGCACTCGTCGATTCATCGGCCACTCTCCTGAGATGAGCTTCCGTATTCCGCTGTGCCATCCGCGGGTGCTGGCGGCGCACGACAGCGTGGCAGAGCCGCCGGGCGGGCCGGAGCGAAGAGCGTACCCTTCGTCCTGCCCCGCCGTCACTCCGCGTCGAGTGCGTCCGGGCGGGGAGCCCTCACGACCACGCCAAGCCGGTCGCATGCCCGCCGCACCGCCAGCGCACAGCCCACCGGATCCGCGGCGTCGCCGTGGATGCACAGCGTCTCGGCCCGCACGGGCACAGCGGTGCCATCGACGGCCCTCACGCGCGCGTCCAGCACAAGGCCGATCGCCTGGACCGCCACGTCATCGGCGGCTGCGATCACCGCCCGCGGGTCGGAGCGGGGCAACAGCCCGCCGTCCGGCCCGTAGCGGCGATCGACGAACGCCTCCGCGGCCACCCGGAGGCCCGCGCGCCGCGCGCGATCCGCGAACGGCCCTCCCGATCTTGCACAGACGATCAGCTCCGGCCATCGGGCTGCGAGCATGTCGCTGATCGCAGCGGCGATGTCGGGAGCCCGGTCGGCCACGTGATAGAGCGCGCCGTGCAACTTCACGTGGCGGAGGTGCCGGCCGGCGAACTGGGCGATCCGCTCGACCTGCTCCAGGACCAGGGCAGCCGTCGCCGTGGGATCGAGCGGCTGTTCGCGTCGGCCAAAGTGTTCGCGATCCGCATACCCGGGATGGGCGCCGACCGCGACGCCATGCCCGATCGCGAGCGACACGGCCGCCGCCATCGTGGAGGCATCTCCCGCATGGCCGCCGCAGGCGATGTTCGCGGACGAGATCAGTGGCATGAGTGCCGCGTCGTGGGGAAAACCCTCCCCCAGATCGCAGTTGAGATCGATGGTCTTCTCGTTCACGCGGGCGTCCTCCCTGCGACCGCGGACCGCATGGCTGCGATCGCCGCCTCGTGCGCGAGATAGGCTTGGTGCGCCTCCTCGAGCGTCACCCGTTTCCAGCGGACGGTGTCGCCGGGCCGCAGCTGGCCAGCGATCGGCAGGTCGGCGGCGATGACGTGGCCGAGAACCGGGTAGCCGCCGATCGTCTGCGCATCCGCGAGGAGCACGATCGGCATGCCGTCCGGAGGAATCTGCACGGTCCCAGGCAGAACGGGCACCGACACGATGCCGTCGCCGGACGCCGGGATGGGGACTCCCTCCAGCCGCACGCCCATCCGGCCCGATCGGGAGCTCACGCGGTACTCGTGCTCCCAGACGGCGCGAGGGAGTGCGAGGGCTTCCGCACTTGGAATGATCCGCAGCTCGCCCGGCCGCGCTGGGCCGACCGCAGCCACGCACAGGTCGGCCACGACCGGCTGGACAGCACTGCCGGAGTGACGATCGGCCGGTCCGATCGGCAGCCGATCCCCGGCCGCGAGAGGCCGGCCGGCGAGGCCGCCAAGAGCCGCCGCCACGAAGGTGCTGCGGCTGCCCATCTCGAACGGCGCAGCGACACCGCCCGCGATGGCAAGATAGCCGCGGCACCCCGACCGAGCATGACCAAGCGCGATGCTGCCCCCCGCCGCGATCCGCACGGCGCGGCACGACGGCAGCCCGGGGAAATCGGCCCCGGCGACCGCCACGATCGCATCGCAGTCGAACCGGAGTTCGGGGCCGAGCAGCGTGCACTCGAGGGCGGCCGCCCCTTCGGGATTGCCGACGAGCAGGTTCGCCAGCCGCAGTGCCGGCGGATCGACGGCGCCCGACACCGGCACGCCCTCGGCACGATGCCCGGGCCGTCCGAGATCCTGGATGGTGGTCCACAATCCCGGCGAAACGACGGTGACCGCGGCGGTGGCAGCGGTGTGCCGCGGCCGCGCTGCCGGCGCGGCGAATGAAGTCGGGCCGATCTCCACGAACCGCACGAGGTCTCCGGCCCGCAGCACCGCCGCCGGCTGCCGGTCGGGATCGAACAGTCGCAGCGGTGACCGGCCGATGATGTTCCACCCGCCCGGCACCGCGAGCGGATAGACGCCCGTGCGGTCGCCGCCGATCCCGACCGAGCCGGCGGGAACGGCGGGCCGCGGCGTGGCCCGACGCGGTGTGGCAAGCTCGGCGGGCAGGCCCGCGAGGTAGGCGAATCCCGGCACGAAGCCGCCGACCTGCACCTCGTAGATCGGCTGCGTATGCAGCCGCACCAGCCCGTCGCGGTCGATACCGCGCGATGCGCACACTTCCGCCAGATCCGGACCGTGCTCGTCGCCGTAGCAGACCGGAACCTCGTGCAGCTGCGGCTCCGCCGCCGGTCCGCCCGCGGCGGACGACCGCGCGACGATCTCCAGGCGGGCGACGAGGTCGTGAACCGATTCGATCCTGCCGATGTCGTAGACCACCATGACGCGATCGAGCGCCGGCACCACGTCGACGACACCCGGCGGCAGGTCGGCGAGGATCGCGGCAGCCATCCACCGCACGCGGCGCACGTCGTACCCGAGAAGGATCTCGACGGCGGTGTCGCCGACCGGTGTTGGCGTCATGCTGATGGTGCCCTGCTGTGCCATCGACGGAAGCCGTGCCTGGTCGTGGTAACTGAGGGTGGTGACTAATGACGAATTACGGGGCGTCGCCGAGCGCGAGCGCCGCGAACGAGGCCAGCCAATGCTCGCCGACGTAGTCGCCGCCCGCGGCCTGCGGCAGTCCGGCAGCGAGGTGCACGCCCGCGGCCCGCTCCATGTCGACGCGGAGACGATATCCGGCGGGGAGCGCGGCGGCGATCCGCCCGAGCATCCACGACCGCGACAGCGACAGCCCGTCGAGATGCACGATCTGGGGATCGCCGCGATCGGCCACCCTCGGCGGCTCCGCCAGCGGCCCGAGGCCCCGCGGCAGGAACGCCGTCACCCAGTCCGCAAACTCGGCCGTGGCCAGCACGGCGGCCATCAGGCTCGCGACTGCCAGCGTCGGCGACAGGAAGTCGGTGAGCGAGGGCTCGAAGTCGATCGGCGCATCGCGGTCGCGGCCATGCCAGCGGACGGCGGATTCCCGCAGTGCTGCCGCCAGCGACCCGCAGCCGCAGACCAGCGCGTAGTCGAGCCCGAGCAGTGCGGCGAAGGCCGTGCTCGAGTGGGTGCCGGAACGGATCGGATAGGCCGCCGTCGCGACGAAGTCCTGCAGCCTCGCGGCGAGATGGCGAGCCAGGGGGTCGATGGCGGCCGCCCAGGCCCGCGCTTCCGATCGTGTGCCGCCAAGCCGCTCGATCTCCGCCCGCAGCGCGAGCAGCCATGCCCAGCCGTAGGGACGCTCGAAGGTTTTGCCGGCCGCGCCCGCGACATACGCCAGCTCCGCCTCGAGCGGGCCCGACGCGAGGCGGCCGTCGAGGGTGTTCACGATCGTGGCGGCAATCGGCAGGGTCGGGTGCAGCCGCACGATCCTGACGAGCAGCCAGTGCATGTGGACGGCCGAGTGCCAGTCGTAGCTGCCGTGAAAGACGGGATGCAGCGCCACGTGATCGGCTGCGAGCGGCTCCGGGCCGTCAGCGAGCAGATGATCGAGCTTGTGGGGATAGCGGCGATCCACGTTCGCCAGCGCCAGCCGGGCGAAGGATGTCGCGGTGTCACGGTCGAACCGGCCGGGAACGTGCTTCATGCTGGTGGCTGCCGGACGCGAGGTGGGAGCCGGCTGCCGGGCTTCTGGCAACCGTCCTTCCGTGTGCGCAGTATGCGCATTCGCGCAGACCGACGCACCGGGCACCGCGGCACGTGGCGAAGCGGCCTTCGGTTTCGACTCGACACCGAGAATCGGATACGATGCCGTCGTTTCATTTTCTTACCATCCTCACGCCACCTTCACGCCGGACGCAGGCCATGAAACGGACCATCCTCCCGTCGCTGTTGCTGCTGATGATCTCCCTTATGCCCGCGGCCCTGGCCGAGCAGAACGCGGCTCCGTCCGGCTACACGGCGCTCTTCAACGGCAAGGATCTCGCCGGCTGGTACGGCTGGGGCACGCAGGATCCGACCGACCTCCACACGATGTCGGCCGAGCAGCGGAACGACTACAAACGCAGGTCGATCGCGGGCGGTCTTGTCGATGCCAAGGGCGTCGACAAGGGGGAGCACGTCGCGGCCCACTGGCGGGTGGAAAACGGCGAGCTCGTCAACGACGGCCACGGGCTCTACCTGACCACCGACAAGGACTACGGCGACTTCGACCTGTGGGTCGACTACAAGATGCTGCCGCAGGGCGACAGCGGCGTCTACCTGCGGGGCATCCCCCAGGTGCAGATCTGGGACTACACCGATGAGAAGAAGTTCCCGCTCGGCGCCGACAAGGGCTCCGGCGGCCTCTGGAACAACAAGTCGGAGGAGGGCAAGCATCCGCTCAAGCGGATGGACAAGCCGTTCGGCGAGTGGAACACGCTCCACATCCGCATGATCGGCGAGCGGGTCACCGTGTCGCTCAACGGCGAGGTCGTGGTGAATAACGCGCCGCTCGAGAACTTCTTCGCCAACAAGAAGGCCGGCTACCTCGCCTACGGCAAGCAGGAGGCAAAGGCCGAAGGCGACGCCAAGAAGCTGCCCAACGGCTTCATGCCCGATCCGGCGTTCCCCAAGGGACCGATCCAGCTGCAGACGCACGGCAGCGAGATCCGCTGGCGCAACGTCTTCATCCGCGAGATCCCCGCCGACGAGTCCAACCGCGAACTGGCCGGCCGCAGCGCCGACGGATTCGTCGAGCATGTCAACGGCCAGGATCTCTCCAACTGGCAGGGCGCCGTCGACAGCTACGAGATGAAGGACGGCGCGATCGTCTGCAAGCCCGGCAAGGGGGGCGACCTGCTCACGAAGGAGCCGTTCGAGAACGGCACGATCCGCGTCGAATTCCGGCTGCCGAAGGGGGGCAACAACGGCATCGCGCTGCGGACGCCGCCGGGCAAGCATTCCGCCGCCGACGGGCTCGAACTGCAGGTGCTCGACAGCGACGGCTACAACGAGAAGCAGGCCGCCGCCGGCAAGCCCGGGCTCGAGCCCTACCAGTACCACGGCAGCCTCTACCACTGCGCCGGCGCCAAGCACGGCTACCTGCGGCCGGCGGGCGAGTGGAACTTCCAAGAGATCGACGTCGACGGCCAGAAGATCAAGGTCACGCTCAACGGCACGAAGATCCTCGACATCGACATCGACACGTTCGACCGCAGCCAGATCCAGAACCCGCCGAAGGGGCTCGACAACCGCTCGGGCTTCATCGGCTTCGCCGGCCACAGCGACCCCGTCGAGTTCCGCAGCTTCAAGGTGAAGCGACGGTAAGGAGGCTCCCGCCCCACCCTCGCTCACCGTACCGAAGCAATGCCCCTGTGCACGGACGAACGGAAGGGGCATGGGCACCCCGCCGCAGAAGCTCGACAAGCGTGCTCTCCGCAAAACACCGCATCCTGCGGTTTTTGCTCGGCGGGCAGCCGCCCGCTGGTGCTGCACTCGGCATCCTGCCGAGCCGGGATCGGCGGAAGCTCGACGAGCTTGCTCTCCGCAAAACACCGCATCCTGCGGTTTTTGCTCGGCGGGCAGCCGCCCGCTGGTGCTGCGCTCGGCATCCTGCCGAGCCGGGATCGGCAAAAGCTCGACGAGCTTGCTCTCCGCAAAACACCGCATCCTGCGGTTTTTGCTCGGCGGGCATCCGCCCGCTGGTGCTGCGCTCGGCATCCTGCCGAGCCGGGATCGGCAGAAGCTCGACGAGCTTGCTCTCCGCAAAACACCGCATCCTGCGGTTTTTGCTCGGCGGGCAGCCGCCCGCTGGTGCTGCACTCGGCATCCTGCCGAGCCGGGATCGGCGGAAGCTCGACGAGCTTGGAGGATTTCGCACTTCCAAGACGCCTGCGGCGCGGGAGACGGTCGCGCGAAATCATCCCGCGAGGAGACTTCTGCCGTCCCGGCGGTGATCGCTCCCTGCTGTCGGTATGTCCGTTGCGAGCAGCGTTCGTGGAGCAGGCCACGGCACAGATCTGCAGCCGGATCGACTAGCCGCGGAGTCATCGCGCGCCGGGGTCCGGCCCGTCGCGACGCTCGGAGAGCTGCCGTTCCGTCGCCACCATGAGGGCCATCGCCCCGCCGCGATCATCGCGACCGAGGATCGCCGGCCGGTCGTAGTAGTCCCGCAGCGACTTCTGCTTCCCCGTGCCGGTGCAGACGTCGACCAGCGAGCCGTCGGCCGCGATCCGCAGCTTCAGCGCCTCCCAGGCCCGCTCCGCCGGCGGTCCGAACGTCGCCGCGTCGAGCCGGCCGGTGCGCACGCCCCGCAGAGCCGCGTAGGCGATCATCGCCGTCGCCGTGAACTCGCGGTAGCTCTCCGGTCGGTCGATCACCTGGTGCCAGCAGCCTGTCGCGTCCTGGTGCTGGAGCAGCGCGGCGAGGTGGCGGCGGTGGGCCGCGAGGATCTCGGCCTGCACGGGCGATTCCGGCAGCTCGTCGAGCGACCAGCACAGCCCGATCGCCGGAAAGCCGTTGCCCCTGCCCCATGCCGCCTCGTCGAGCGGCGAGTGACGGTAGAGACCGTCGGGCCGCAGGCAGAGCTTCTCGATGAACCGCAGGTTCCGCAGGCAGGCGTCGGCGTACTTCGCATCGCCGGTCAGCCGGGCGGCCTGGGCGAGGACGGGGGAGCCCATGAAGACGGCGTCGCTCATCTCGTTGTGGGACGGCATCGCCTCGCGTGGCCGGCCGTCCACATCGAAGGCGGCGTTCGCCGCGGCCAGCACCAGATCGACGTATCTCCGGTCGCCAGTGGCGTGGGCCAGTTCGCCAAACACGAGGTGGCCCGGAAAGCCCGAGCTGCCCGCCTTCGCGTCGATCGTCGCCCTGCCGCCGTCGAGATACGGCGCGGTCGCCTCGAGCACCACGGGGGGCGGAGCCGCATCCTGCCCGCGGTCGATCCGCTCCTGCCGCAGCCTGCCGACGAGGGCGACCGCGGGGATGTACTGAACGCTGTCCAGCTTCCGGCCGTAGACCTCGAGCAGCTGGCCGGCGATCTCCCGCGGCGACCGCGTGGCACGGCGGTCGAGCTCGAGGCGGGCTGGCGACGGCGGCAGCCGCATCCGGGCGAGCGCGCGATCGAGCGAGGCGACGAACCCGCCACCACTCGTCACGACCCGCACAGCCGGGACGACGCCGACGTCGCAGGGCTTCTGCCGCACCAACTGCGTGACGAGATCGTCGCCCGCCGGCAGGGGCCGCGCGTCCGGCAGGAGCCCGGCGAGCTCGCGCAGCTGCGGCAGCCCGGCGCCGGGCTGGTCTGCATCGGGCACGAACCAGGTCTCGCCCGCGCCGTGCTCCACCTCCACCACGAGGTCGGGCCCCTCCATGCCGATCCAGCGCCACAGGTATCTCGGCTCTGGATTCGTCGGATGATCGTAGAAGCCGCCCTGCGGCGGATGGCCGCGGGTGGGATCGCCGATCGGTGCGACACCGCCGCCGAGCGATTCTCCGTCGGGCTGGCTGGGCACCACCGTTCTGGCGGCGGTCGGGTCCGCGCCGACCGCGGCGACCAGGTCCGCGGCCACCGCGGCGAACTCCCGTTCGCCCATCGGCCGGAGCACGAATACGATCCGCGGCCCGGCGCCGGCCTGCGGCGGCCGGGGAGCGGGCACGGCCAGGATCGGCCCGCCTCCGCGGGTGACACCGATCGGTCCAGCGAGCCGCCGCCACGCGGAAGGATCCGTCACGGCGGGCTGCCCGACCGCCTCGGTGCCCGCCGCACACAGGATCGAGAGGGCCGAAAGCGACGGAAGCACACGCGTGAACCACCGCCGTGACACCGGCATTCCATGGCGGTCAGGAACGGGCGGGGTGGCCATCGCTTTTTCCTCGAGGTGGTGCAGCGGGCGCCGCAGGAAGCGGCACCATGCTACCCGTTCGTGGAAACGCGGTCCGCCGCCCGCTGCGGCAGTGGACGGCCCGGGACCAACATCCACCTCGCCCGTATCAGCGGGCGGCCTGCCTGGCCGGACGCGGCGCGATGACCCGGTAGAGCTCGGCGTCGAAGGGATCGTCGCTCACCTTCCAGGCACGGCCGTCGCGGAGATACATCTTCTCCATCTCCGCTCGGTTGAAGGGACGGGCGCCGACCCGGCCGAAGACCGAGAGCTGGTTGCCCGTCTCGTCCACCGCGCGGTCGCGGTCGACGCCTTCCGAGACGGAGAGCGCCAGCCCTCCCTTGGTCACGGGGTAGGTGGCCACCAGCTGCGGCGTGGGCCGCGGGCTGAAGCCGACGTTGCCGGGCGTGTCGGGCGTGGTGAGCTGCACCACCCGCAGGCCGTTGACGCCGTCGGCGACGTAGGCGAACTCGCTGACGTAGGTGATCCCGAGCTTCACGTCGCGGGCGTCGTTGATCCGGCCGCCGGCGTCGAAGCACTGGTCGAGGAAGGGTGCGGCCGGGTTCGTGACGTCGACCATCAGCAGGCCCTGGCTGCCCGCCGCCACGTAGGCGTAGGTGCGGGCCACGTAGACGCTGTTCGCCTGGGCGATCGGCAGCGTCGCCAGCAGCACCGGCGCGGCCGGGCTCGTGACGTCGAAGGTCTTGAGCCCCTCGCGGTCGCAGACGAAGGCGTAGCGGAACTGGATGGCGACGCTCCGCGGATCCCGCACCTGATCGCCACCGATGACCGTGACGACCTGCGGGCACTTCGGGTCCTCGATCGACACCACCACGATGCCGGCGTTGCAGCAGATGTAGGCGTTGGTGCCGGCGATCGTGATGCTGCGGGCGCCGTTCAAGATCCCGCCGGGATTGAAGGTGGCGTCCTTCTTCAGGAAGTTGTTGAGCGGGTTGCCGTCGAGCAGCGTGCCGGCCCCGACCATGACGAGGCCCTCCTCGAGGTCGGTCACGTAGAGGTAGGCGTACATCGCGTGGACCGGCGACTCGAAGTTTTCCGGGGCGTGGGTGCGGGTGGGGTCGGGGGCCGTGGTCGCCGGGGCGGCGACGCCGGTGGCGTAGGGCGTCTTCACGTAGAACTGCTGGCCGAGCGGGGAGACCGGCGCGGTCGTGATCCGCTGCGAGAAGCCCTTGTCGTCGATGAAGGCGATGTCAAAGACCCGCAGGCCGTCGGCCCCGCACGCGGCGTAGAGATATTCGCCGCGGGTCTGCACCTGGAGCACCTCCCGCCGCTTCAAGGGATTGAGCAGCATCTCGCCGACGTCGCCGGCCTTGTGGTGGTGGGCGTGCTGCAGCACGCCGTCGTGGCCGAGGTGCTGGGCGAAGTAGTCGGGGAACGCGATGCGGTGGAACTCGCTGCCGATCACGGCCTGCGGCTCCTCCGTCTCCGTCACGACCACTCCGGCCAGGCCGCCCGTGCCCAGCCCCACGTAGGCGAACTTGCCGATGAAGTTCGTGTAGTTGGTGCCCTGCATGAGCAGCTGCGCCATGATGGCGTTGTTGTCCTCCTGCTTGGCGACGTGGCAGTCGGTGCACATCTTCGTCTCGTAGGTGCCCGGCCGGTGCGAGTAGTCGTCGGGGCGGCCGTCGCGGACGGGGCCGCCGCGGACGGTGTGCGGCACGTTCGTGCTGAAGGCGATCCCGCTCAAGCCCTCCGCGGAGATCGTCTGCTGCTGCACGTAGATCGTCTCGCGGAGGTTGTTGTTGCTCGTGACGTGGATCGCGCAGCTCGACCGGGACGGGCCGATGCGGTTGCCGGTGGCGTTGCCGTCGCGGGCGAGCATGAACACGTCGTCGCGGAGGGTCTGGAAGTTGTAGGCCGTGAGGTTGCGGGTCACCTCACCCTCGTTGTGCAGCGTGGGCGACTTCTTGTTGGCCTTCTGCGGCAGGTGGCAGCCGAAGCAGCTGGGGTTCCACGAGCTGTGGCAGGAGATGCAGCTCATCGACTCGTTGCTGTGGGCGCACGACCGCGTGTCGCCGGGCAGCGTGCCCCATTCCATGACGCCGTCGTCGCCCATCCGCACCGTCTTGGCGAAGGCCGATCGGGCGTTGTAGTGCGGGCTCTGCGGATCGATCGTGGCCTTGGTCTGCTTGATCTCCCAGGTGAGGTTCTCCTCCACCATCGAGTTCTGATAGATCCGGTCGCCCTCGACGACGAACCGCTTCTTGCCCGACGGGGTGCGGAGGCTGCGCAGGTCGCGGCCTCCCTCGGGGCTCGAGGTGTCGGAGGCCGGGCCGCTGGTGCGGAGCGTCGCGATCCTGTCGGCCGTGCCGTGGCAGTCGACGCAGCCGATCTCGATCGCGGCCCGCACCTCGCCGTAGAGCTTCGTGTTGCCGTGCATGTCCTGCACGAAGTGGCAGTCGACGCAGTGCATGCCCCGCTCCATGTGGATGTCGAGCATGTGCACGGGGAGGCCGTCGCGCTCGTGGGCCAGCGCGATCTCGGCGGCGCGGATCTGCTCCGGCGTCTTCTGATCGCCGCCCCGGTAGATCTCCTTGATCCGCTCCGGCATGCGCACGGCCGCCCGCTGGGCCACGTTGCCCGCCTCGGGCACGACGGCGCCGCGGTGGTCGAGCAGGTTGCCTTTGCGGTCGTGCTTGAAGACGGCGCGGAACGCCCAGCCGTGGCCGTGGAAGTCGGCGAACTGCGTGTGCTTCGTGCGGTCGTTCAAGTCGGTGAGGTTGGCGAGGAACTCGGGGTCGGACAGCATGCTCTTGGCCGACGACTCGTTGGGGTTCGACATCACCGCGGCCATCAGCTCCTCCGACGATGGATACTTCTGCTGCGCCGGATAGACGAGTTCGCTGTCGCTCTCCTCGTCCCACCACATGTAGCCGACGTAGCTGTTCATCACCGTCGTGCCGGGGTGCATGTGGCAGATCATGCACTGGCTGGTGGGGATGCCGTTGCCAGGGGCGAACTGGTGGTGGATCGGATGGCCGCTTTCGCCGCGGGGGATCGTGGGGTCGGGAGAGAAGCTCCAGCCGCGGTTGCCGAACCGGGCGTAGGGACCGGAGTGCACCGGCGAGCGGTCGTTGGCGTAGACGACGTGGCAGCCGGTGCAGCCGCTGGAGCGGTAGTCGCCCGGATGGTCGTTCGTGCCGAGGAAGTTGAGCGTGGGATCGAGCAGCCGCGTCTTGGTCAGGCTCACGAACACGGGATCGGTGCGGTTTTCCGTACCCAGGCCGCGGTTGCTCAGCCGGGTCCGCGGCCGGCCGTTCTCCTCGAGCCGCTCGGGATTGCCGATCTCTGGGCGGAAGCGGCCGCCGCGTTCGAAGATCCGCAGGATGTTGCCCGGCTGCGAGCGCTCGAAGTGCGGCAGCGGATCGAGGTAGCGGACCACGGCCTTGTAGTTGAGCTCGTGCTCGGTGGGCGGCGGCACGGTCTGCAGCCGCTGCGGCACGCCGTGCATGCTGTAGCTCTCGCCGAACGACGCCTGCTTGTTGGGAATCGCGCCGTTGTTGTAGAGGGCCGCATTCCAGAGCATGCAGCCGTGGGTCATCATGCTCTTCCTCACCTGCAGCACCTCGGACGCGTGGCAGCCGCCGCAGGCGATCGCGGCGACCCGCAGGTCGCCCGGGTTGACGAAGCGGATGAACTCCGGCGACTCGTGGTTGAGGAGCGTGTAGGACCGCACCGGGTTCGCCGAACCCGGCCAGGCGTCGCACTCCTTGGGGTGCACGTGCGCCTCCTGCTGTGTGAAGGCGTTGGCGTTGCCGCCGTGGCAGTCGGTGCAGCCGAGCCGCACGTTCGGGCTGCGGTGCATGTCGCCGACGCCCGCGTGGCAGCTGATGCAGCCCTGGCTCTTGGCGGCCGCGGCGGCGACGGTCTGGCCGGTGAGGTCGGGGCCGAGCTGTTCCTCGGGCAAGGGGAGCGGCGCGGCCGGATCGACCGGCGGCAACGGCAGCGGCAGAACGCCGGCCCCGCGCGGGGAAGCCACCTCCGGGCCTCTCGCCGGAGTGGACGGCTCCGCGGCGACGGCCAGCCCGAGGGCCAGCGTCGAGAGTCCCAGCACCACGGCCGCCCATCGGCGCACCGGGAACGGGTGCAGGTTCGCCATCACGTGAACTCCATTTCACGCATCGACGCGGTTTTCGCGGACCGACGGAGGCCTCATCACCCCCCGAGGGGCGGGCGGGCGATCGCGTGGCGGGGATCATGGCAGGACGCCACCGTGCGAGTCAATCAGGGAAAAACCTTGAAAAAGCCTGGAAACAGCGAGAAACGGGCCGTCGCGAGGGATGAACGGCCGGATCCGCCCGCCATCGACACCGCTTGACGGCCCGCCGCGTGACGCTAGCCTGTATTTGTTTTCCGAATGATGCAGGGACGGATCATTCGATTTCCTCATTTTTCAAGCGGCTGGCCGTCGGACGCGGCCACCGCCCCGTGCACCAGCGCGATGACCGCGGTGCGGCAGCTGTGAATCTCAAGTCCCTGAAAATCTTCTGTGACATCGTCTCGCGGCGGAGCTTCTCGCGCGCGGCCGAGGAGAACGGGATCTCGCAGTCCAACGCCAGCCAGGTCGTGGGCCAGTTGGAAGCGCGGCTGGGCGTGCAGCTCATCGAGCGGTCGAAGCGTCCGCTCGTGCCGACCCGCGAGGGGCAGGTGTTCTACGAGGGCTGCCGCAAGCTCGTCGCCCGCTACGAGGCCCTCGAGGACGAGGTGCGGTCGTTGCACGATCAGGTGGCGGGCCGCGTGCGGGTCGCGGCGATCTACTCCGTGGGCCTGCACCACATGAGCCGCTACCTGCAGGAGTTCATGAGCCAGCATCCCAAGGCCAACGTGCGTCTGGAGTACCTCCATCCGGATCGGGTGCTCGAGGCGGTCGAGTCCGGCGAGGCCGACGTGGGCGTCGTCAGCTACCCGCGGAGCACGCGATCGATCGACGCCGAGCCGTGGCGGGAGGAGCCGATGGTGCTCGCCTGTGCGCCCGGGCACCAGCTCGCCGGCCGCCACGAGGTGCATCTCGACGTGCTCCACGGCATGAATATGGTGGGGTTCGACCCCGATCTCGTCATCAGGCACGAGATCGACCGGGTGCTGGCCGCCCGCGGCATCGAGCCGGACGTGGTGATGGAATTCGACAACATCGAAACGATCAAGCGGGCCATCGAGATCGACGCCGGCGTGTCGCTTCTGCCGGAGCCGACGGTCGTCCGTGAGGTGGCCGCCGGCACGCTGGCCACCGCGCGGATCGCCGACGAAGAGCTCGTGCGTCCGCTCGGCCTCATCCACGCCCGCGGCAAGCCGCTGTCCGCCACCGTGCGGCGGTTCATCGAACTTCTCCGCGGCCACGCCCGCGACACCGAGGCCGACGTCGCCGAAGCGACGAACAGCGGGGCCGCCGCTCACGCCTAGGAGCGTGCGGCGGGGCCGCCGCACGCTGGTTTCACGTCTTCATTCCAAGTCACCGACAGCCGCATCCCCCAGAGCATCCCATGCCCCGCCTTCCCGGACAGATGTCGCCCGGCCTGCCTCCCGCCCAGGGCCTCTACGATCCCGCCAACGAGCACGACGCCTGCGGCGTGGGCTTCGTCGTCAACATGCACGGCAGGAAGAGCCACCAGATCGTCCGGCAGGGGCTCGAATTGCTCGAGAACCTCGCGCATCGCGGCGCCTGCGGCTGCGATCCGCTGACCGGCGACGGCGCCGGCATCCTCATGCAGACGCCGCACGACTTCTTCGCGGCCGTCGCCCCGCAGGCCGGGATCCGGCTGCCGGCGCCAGGGGATTGGGCGGTGGGCAACATCTTCCTGCCGCCCTCCGACGGCGAGCGGGAGACGGCGGAGGGTTTCTTCGAGCAGGTCTGTCGCGAGGAGGGGCTCGAGTTCCTCGGCTGGCGGAACGTGCCCACCGACAACCGCTCGATCGGCGGCACGGCCCGGGACGTCGAACCGTTCGTGCGGCAGGCGTTCGTGGGCCGCGGCAAGAAGGTGTCGCGCGACCACTTCGAGTGGAAGCTGTTCGTGGTCCGCAAGCGATTCGGCATCGAGCTCGGGAAGCTCGGGCTGACCGAGCAGACGTTCGTCTACGCCTGCTCGCTGTCGTCGAAGACGCTCGTCTACAAAGGGCTGCTGCTCGCCGACCAGGTCGCGAAGTACTACCCCGACCTTTCCGACTCCCGGATGACGAGCGCTCTGGCCCTCGTCCACCAGCGGTACAGCACCAACACCTTCCCCACCTGGGATCTGGCCCACCCGTTCCGCTACATCGCCCACAACGGCGAGATCAACACCGTCCGCGGCAACATCAACTGGATGCACGCCCGTGAGAGCATGCTCGCCCATCCCGTCTTCGGGCCGGATCTGGAGAAGATCAAGCCGGTGATCCGCGAGGGGGGCAGCGACTCGGCGACCTTCGACAACGTGCTGGAGATGCTCGTGCTGGCGGGCCGTCCCGTCGAGGAGGCCGTGAGCATGTGCATCCCCGAGCCGTGGAGTGGCCACGAGAGCATGGCCGACGACCTCAAGGCCTACTATGAGTTCCAAGCCTGCCTGATGGAGCCCTGGGACGGCCCCGCCGCGATCGCGTTCACGGACGGCATCCGGATCGGCGCCACGCTCGACCGCAACGGCCTGCGGCCCGGCCGCTGGTGGCAGATGAAGGACGGCCTCGTCGTCATGGCGAGCGAGGCGGGAGTCCTGCAGCTGCCCGCGGGCGAGGTGGTGCGGAAGGGCCGGCTGCGTCCGGGCAGGATGTTCCTTGTCGACACGAAGGAAGGTCGGATCGTCGAGGACGACGAGATCAAGCGAAAGCTCGCCTCGGCCAAGCCGTGGCGCGAGTGGCTCGTGAAGAACCAGGTGCGGCTCGACGGGCTTGCCGACCCTGCGGACGTGGCCGACGTGACGCGGTCGCGGGCCGTGGAGCCCGATGCGAGCCTCGCGGTGGGCGGTGGCGCGGCCAACGCCAGCCCGCACGCGATCGATCCCTGGCGGGCCGCGGGCGTCGCCGGCGAGGCGTCGAGCCTGCTGGAACTGCAGCGCGCGTATGGCTATACGCTCGAGGACCTGAAGGTGATCCTGGCGCCGATGGCGACCGACGGGGCCGAGCCGATCGGCTCGATGGGCAACGACACGCCGCTGGCAGTGCTCTCCGACCGGCCGCAGCTGCTCTCGAGCTACTTCAAGCAGCTCTTCGCGCAGGTGACCAACCCGCCGCTCGACGCCATCCGCGAGGAGATCATCACGTCGATGATCACCACGATCGGCTGCGAGGGCAACCTGCTCGACTCCTCGCCCGTGCAGTGCCGGCTCCTGCGGCTCGAGACGCCGGTGATCACCAACGCCGAGTGCGCGAGGATCAAGAACCTCGACAAGGGGCTCAAGCAGCCCGGCCTCGCGAGCCGCACGATCTCCCTGCTCTTTCCGGCGGCCGAAGGGCCCGCGGGAATGCGGAAGCGGCTCGACGCCATCCGCGCAGAGGCCTCGGCGGCGATCCGCGACGGCGGCACGATCATCGTGCTCTCCGACCGCGGCGTCTGCCGCGATCGGGCGGCCGTGCCCGCGCTCCTGGCGACGGCCGGCGTGCACCACCACCTCGTTCGCGAGGGCACCCGCACCCGCTGCGGCCTGGTCGTCGAGACGGGCGAGGCCCGCGAGGTGCAGCAGTTCGCCCTGCTCACCGGCTACGGCGCCGGCGCGGTGAACCCCTACCTGGCCTTCGCCACGATCGACCAGATGCAGGCCGAGCGGATCATCGCCGGCGACTATCCGCGGGAGAAGCTCCACAAGAACTTCGTCAAGGCCGCGTCGAAGGGGCTGCTCAAGGTGATGAGCAAGATGGGCATCTCCACGCAGCAGAGCTACCGCGGCGCGCAGATCTTCGAGGCGGTGGGCCTCGACCGCACGCTGGTCGACGAGTTCTTCACGCGGACTCCCAGCCGGATCGGCGGCATCGGCCTCGACGGCGTGGCGGAGGAGACGCTGCGACGGCACGAGCATGCCTGGCCGCGGACCCAGGTGCCGCAGACGCTCGAGCTCGACGTGGGCGGCCGCTACCAGTGGCGGCGGAAGGGGGAGGCGCACATGCTCTCGCCCGACGTGGTCGCCGCGCTGCAGCGGTCGACGCAGATCAACAGCCGCGACGAGTTCCGCAGGTATGAGCGGCTCATCGACGAGCAGCAGACGAAGCTGCTCACGCTCCGCGGGCTGCTCGACTTCAAGTGGGCGGAGAAGGCCATTCCTCTCGACGAGGTCGAGCCGGCCAAGGAGATCGTGAAGCGGTTCGCCACGGGTGCGATGTCGTACGGATCGATCTCGAAGGAGGCCCACGAAACGCTCGCCATCGCCATGAACCGGCTCGGCGGCCGCTCGAACACGGGCGAAGGCGGCGAGGACCCTGTCCGCTACCAGCTCGAGCCCAATGGCGACAGCAAGAACTCCTCGATCAAGCAGGTGGCCAGCGGCCGCTTCGGCGTCACGAGCCTCTACCTCGTCAACGCGCGGGAGCTCCAGATCAAGATGGCGCAGGGGGCCAAGCCCGGCGAGGGTGGCCAGCTCCCCGGCCACAAGGTCGATCGCGAGATCGCCCGCATCCGCCACAGCACGCCGGGCGTGGGGCTCATCTCACCCCCGCCGCACCACGACATCTACTCCATCGAGGACCTCGCCCAGCTGATCCACGACCTCAAGAACGCCAACCACCACGCCCGCATCAGCGTGAAACTCGTGGCAGAGGTGGGCGTGGGCACCGTGGCGGCGGGCGTCTCCAAGGGGAAGGCCGACGTCGTGCTCATCTCGGGGCACGACGGCGGCACCGGCGCCAGCCCGCAGACCTCGATCATGCACGCGGGACTGCCCTGGGAGCTCGGCCTCGCAGAGGCCCACCAGGTGCTCGTGATGAACGACCTGCGCGGCCGGATCATCGTGCAGACCGACGGCATGATCCGCACGGCGAAGGACGTCGTGATCGCCACCCTGCTCGGCGCCGAGGAATTCGGCATCGCCACGGCGTCGCTCGTCGTGATCGGCTGCATCATGATGCGGAAGTGCCACCTCAACACCTGCCCGGTGGGCATCGCCACGCAGGATCCGGAGCTGCGGCAGAAGTTCACCGGCCAGCCGGAGCACGTCGTCAACTTCTTCTTCATGCTCGCCGAGGAGGTCCGCGAGCTGATGGCGAAGCTCGGCTTCCGCACGATCGACGAGATGGTGGGCCGGGTCGACCGGCTCGACACCCGCCAGGCGATCGCGCACTGGAAGGCAAAGGGGCTCGACTTCTCGACGATCCTGCACAAGCCAGAGATGCCCGCCCACGTGAAGACGCATCACGAGGAGTCGCAGGATCACGGCATCGAGCAGTCGCTCGACATGACGACGCTCTTGGGGCTCTGCCGGCCGGCGCTCGAGGAACGGAAGCCTGTGAAGCTTGACCTGCCGATCCGCAACATCAACCGCACGGTCGGCACGATCCTCTCCAGCGAGGTGACGCGGCGGCACGGGGCGGGCGGCCTCCCCGACGGCACGATCCAGATCACGTTCACGGGCACCGCGGGACAGAGCCTGATGGCGTTCGGCGTGCCCGGCGTGACCGTGCGGGTCGAAGGGGACGTCAACGACTACTGCGGGAAGGGGCTCTCCGGAGGCCGTGTCATCGTGCGGCCGTCGCGGGAGGCTTCCTTCAAGGCGGAGGACAACGTCATCGCCGGCAACGTGGTGCTCTACGGGGCGACCAGCGGCGAGGTCTTCATCCGTGGCATCTGCGGCGAACGGTTCTGCGTGCGCAACTCCGGGGCCGAGGCCGTCGTGGAAGGCACCGGCGACCACGGCTGCGAATACATGACCGGCGGGCGGGCCGTGGTGCTCGGCGAGACCGGCCGCAACTTCGCAGCCGGGATGAGCGGCGGCATCGCCTACGTCTGGGACGCGACCGGGACGTTCCGGCCGAAGGTCAACATGGAGATGGTGGCACTCGAGGAGCTCGACGCCGGGGATCTCGCGTACGTCAAGGGGCGGATCGAGAAGCACGTCGAATACACCGACAGCGCCCGCGGCCGGCAGATCCTCGACCAGTGGGCCACCGAGCAGAAGAAGTTCGTCAAGGTGATGCCGACCGATTACAAGCGGGCGCTCGCGGAACTGCGGAAGCTCGCCGACCAGGAACAGCAGGAAGCACGTCAGCAGGAGAAGGTCCATGGGTGAGCCGCGCGGTTTCATGAAGTACGAGCGGAAGGTGAGCGGCTACGCGCCGGTGGCCGACCGCCTCAAGCACTACAACGAGTTCCTCACGATCCTCTCGCCCGAGGAGATCAAGACGCAGGGCGCGCGGTGCATGGACTGCGGCGTGCCCTTCTGCCACACCGGCTGCCCGCTCGGGAACATCATTCCCGACTTCAACGACCTCGTGTACCGCCAGCAGTGGCACGAGGCCAGCCAGCGGCTGCACGCCACGAACAACTTCCCCGAGTTCACCGGCCGCGTCTGCCCCGCCCCGTGCGAGGCGGCCTGCGTGCTCGGCATCAACGAGGATCCCGTCGCCATCAAGCAGATCGAGATGACGATCGCCGACCGGGCGTTTGACGAGGGCTGGGTGGTGCCGGAGCCGCCGGCGGCCCGCACGGGCAAGCGGGTGGCCGTGGTCGGCAGCGGCCCGGCCGGCCTCGCCGCCGCGCAGCAGCTCAACCGCGCCGGGCACTTGGTCACGCTCTTTGAGCGGGCCGACCGGCCCGGCGGTCTGCTCATGTACGGCATCCCCGACTTCAAGCTCGAGAAGTGGCGGGTCTGGCGGCGGGTCAAGCAGATGGAGGAGGAAGGGGTCGAGTTCCGCTGCGGCATGAACGTGGGCACGGACGTGCCGACGCAGCAGCTCGTCGACGAGTACGACGCCATCGTGCTCACCGGCGGCGCCACGCTCGGCCGCGACCTGCCGATCCCGGGCCGCGAGCTCAAGGGCGTGCACTACGCGATGGAGTTCCTACCGCAGCAGAACAAACGGAATGCCGGCGACCAGGTGCCGGGGCAGATCGTGGCCGAAGGGAAGGACGTGATCGTGATCGGCGGCGGCGACACCGGCTCCGACTGTGACGGCACGAGCAACCGCCAGGGGGCGAAGAGCCTCACGCAGTTCGAGCTGCTCCCACAGCCGCCCGACCTCGGCAAGTATCCGCGGCGGCAGGAGCGGCCCGCGAACACTCCCTGGCCGGCGTGGCCCGTGATCCTGCGGACGAGCTCGTCGCACGAGGAGGGCTGCCGCCGCGAGTGGGGCATCCTCACGAAGGAGTTCCTCGGCGATGCGAACGGAAACCTGTGCGGGCTGAAAACCGTGCGGATCGAGTGGTACACCGATGCGGCGACCGGGCAGCAGAAGTTCCGCGAGGTCGCCGGCAGCGAGCAGGAATGGCCCTGCCAGCTGGCGCTCCTCGCCATGGGGTTCATGGGACCCGAGAAGCAGGGAGCGATTGCCGACCTGGGCCTCGAGCTCGATCCCCGCGGCAACGTCAAGACCGGCGGCGACTACATGACCAGCAAGGCGGGCGTGTTCGCGGCGGGCGACCTGCGACGCGGTCAGTCGCTCGTCGTGTGGGCGATCCACGAGGGCCGCGAGGCCGCGCGGTCGGTCGACCTGTGGCTGATGGGGCAGACGAACCTGCCGAGCCTGGCGGCCGGCGAGTTCGCGGTGCACGCATAGGGGGTCCTAGGCGGCACGGGCCGGGGCTGCCCGTGTCCTCTCGCTGGACGTTCGCCTCGGCCCTCCAGGCCTCGGCTCTCTGCATGTCCGCTTCGCTTCGCCATCCTGGCTGCGCTCGCTCCCCTAGCCCGTCGAGAACACGGGCAGCCCCTCGCGTTTCGAGGCGCACACAGGATCGTGTTGCCGCAGTCACTCCGCCGGCGTGATCACCACGTCGAGCCGGCCTGCATTGTCGGCCAGTTCGCCTGGCGGCTCGTTGATCCTGCAATAGAGCGGTCCGTCGACCGCCGCCGTGACGCTGCCCTCGGCGCCCGCCGCCAGCACCTCGAACCGGGGGCGGCCGCCGCCCGGCGGATCCTCCAGCCACTGGGCGACGAGCAGCCGGCCGAGCGGACGGCCCCGGTACCAGCGGAGCGAGATGCCGTCGGCCGTCGATTCGAGACGGCGAGGTTCGCGGGGCGCTGCGGACTCGCCGTCATTCAGGAATCCGACCGTGCAGCGGCCCTTCGCGATGAAGGCATAGCGGCGGCCACGCTCGAGCGACCAGCCCGTGTTCTGCCAGCCACGGTCGCCATCGACGGCGGCCGACTGCCGTGCGACCAGCGGGCGACCGGACGACCACTCGATCGCCGACCGGCCGAGATCGTAGCCGTAGTCGAGGTCGTCGGTGAACGCGTCGAAGTCGCGATCGGCCACCGCGGCATCCCAGCCGGGAGTCTTCTGCAGCCGTCGCGTGAACTCCGCGTCGAGCGGCCCGCGCTCGGCGGCGGCAAACGCCTCCGCGTGCCGCGGATGTCGTGCCAGCAGCGCCACGGCCGCCCAGCTCGCCGCGTAGTCGGAGAGGTCGCGATGCTCGGCGGCGGTCGTGGCGAAGATCTCGCCGAGGCCGGGGCACGTGCCCGCGGCCCGCAGCGAACGGATCCTCTCGATGCGGCCGAGCTGCTCGACGTCGGCCGCCCGCGCCGGCATCGGCGTGGAGACGAACCGCCGCCCTCCGTCCGTGGCGTCGAGCCTGTGTGTGGCGAGGTATTCCGCGATGCCCTCGGTGTACCAGGTGGGTGCGTCGAGCTGCCGCAGCGTGAGCGTGAAGGCGTGCACGCCTTCGTGCAGCAGGAGATGGCGTCGGTAGTCGGGGTTCGAATGGTCGGCGAGCCAGAAGCGGTCGGCGTGGCAGTGGCCGTTCACGAAGTCTGGGATCGCATCGGGCAGCAGGCCGGCGGCACGAAACCGCTCACGGTCGACGATCAGGCAGCCGAGGGCCCGCCAGCCGCGGTGGCGTTCGGGATCGATTCCGTAGTGCCCGCACCACGCCGACCAGGCGGTGTCGAACACGGCGGGTAGCTCGTCAACGCCGTCGCCGTCGCGGGCGGGCCGGTCGGTGACGAGCGTGAGGTGCTCCCCGGCGAGGATGCGCAGCCCAGCCCGCCGGGCCCGCGCCGAGAGCGCGTCGAAGGACGGGATGTCGTCGGCTCGGACGGCGGCGAAGACCGTGGCCAGGGCCACCACCAGTGCCGAAACGGGCAGGCAGATTCGCATGGAACAAAAGTGTAGACGAGCAGCGATGAGTGGAGGCGAGTGGTGAAACGGGGAGAGGCCGCGGAGCGGGGCAGACCGCACGGGCCGGGACGCAGCCCCCGCATCCTGCCGTGATTCTCCAGTCGCCGGGGTGCAGGCCGGTCGTCGTCAGGCCGCCGGCGCAGCGGGGCCGGGCCGACTCCATCGGGACCAGTGCAACGGCCGATCTTTCTTCCTGGCAGACAGGCTTCCCGGTCCGCGTGTTCGCCGGCGCGGCAGTCGGGGTCGCCTGCACAAGAGCCGGCCGCGAGACGCGATGAAAACTCCCCTGCGGCCGACGATCGCCGGCTGCTACAACCCGCGGGTCGCCAGGAGGGCGAACGACGTGCGGCACACGCGGCCACAACGCCTGCTCTCATCGTCGCTCCGCCGACTCTGCGCGGCGCTGCTGATCTGTGCGTGCGCGCTGCCGGCTCGAGCTGAGCCGCCGACCAGCCCCGCCTCCACGTCGCCCGCCGCCTGGGCGGGAGGCGGTGCAGCGCCGAACGCCGGCTCGGGGCCGCTGCCCTACTGGCAGGCGCCGCCGTTGCCGTCGGCCGTCATCCAGGGAGGCACGATTCCTCCGCAATGGACGCCGCAGCCGGTGCCCTACCAGGGCATCGGGCCCGACGGCCGGCCGATGACGGTCTACTACTCGCCAACCTACGTCTTCACGTATCAGATCGGTCCGCCGGTGCTGGCCGCGGCGACGGCCCCGGTGGCAGCGCCGGCGCAGGTGAACCGCCGCCAGGCAGCGGCGCAGCCCGTGGCCGTGCAGGGCTGGAACTACCAGACGCAGGGCGCCGCCCCGCCGACCTATGCGTTGCCGCCCGCCACGGTGGCCCGCTACCAGCCCTCGCCCTACCAGTATCCGCCGGGGTCGCCGGTGCTCAACGGCACGCCGATCGTGCCGCCGCAGGGCATGCCACCGGCGTCGATGGCCGCGGCGCAGCCGCCCGCGCCGTGGGGGCCGGGGCAGCAGTCCGCGCCGCCGCCCACGCAGTGGGGATCCTCGCAGGAGGCGCCGGCCATGGCCCCGGCGCCGCAGCAGGGCCAGCCGGCGTCCGGCTTCGCCGTCCCCGCCGCGATCGCCGGCACCGCGGCCGCGACGGGCGTCGTCGCCGCGCAGCAGCAGCCCGCTCCGGCGGCCGCCACGGCGTTTCCGCCGGCCGCCGACGCGGGCACCCCGGCGCTGTCCGTCTCGTCGCAGCCGTCGGCGCCTTCGTCATCCGCGGCGGGCCGCTCCGGCAGCCCGCGGCTGTGGCGGGTGGTGGGTGTGAACGACGGAGACACGCTCACCTGCCTCGACGAGTCGAACCAGCAGCAGAAGGTGCGGCTGGCGGAGATCGACGCGCCGGAGCTCAGCCAGGATTTCGGCAAGGTGTCGCGTGAGGCGCTGGCGACGATGGTCTTCGGCAAGACCGTGGAAGTCGTCGACGACGGCAAGGATCGCTACGGCCGCTGGATCGGCCGCCTCTCCGTCAACGGCATCGACGTCAACCGCCAGATGGTCGCGACCGGCAACGCCTGGCACTACGCGGCCTACTCGCACGACGACTCGCTCGCGGCCCTGCAGACGCAGGCCCAGGCGCAGAGGATCGGCCTGTGGGCGCAGCCGAACCCGCAGCCGCCGTGGGAATACCGCGCGAGCGCCGGCAAGACGCCGTCGAGCACCTGACATGGGCGACCGCGGCACCGAGGCGCGACGTGGCGCGGCACGGCACGCGATCCTCTGTGCCGTCGGCAGCTCGGGCGACGTCCATCCGTTCGTGGGATTGGGCCGCGGGCTGGCGCGGCGCGGCTGGCGGGTCACCCTGGTGACGGCGGGCTACTTCCGCGGTCTCGTCGAGGGGGCGGGCCTTGAGTTCGTCGATCCGCTGCCGGAGGTCGACTTCCGCGACATGATCCGCGATCCGCTGATCTGGCATCCGCTGCGCGGCACGGCACGTATCATCGACCTCGCCGTGCGGCCGCTGCTCGAGCCGATCCACCGGATCGTGGTCGAGCGGCACGAGCCTGGACGCACGATCGTCGTCGGCTCGACACTGGCGTTCGGCGCGCGGGTGGCCCAGGAACAGACGGGCGTGCCGCTCGTCACGGTGCACCTCTCGCCGGCGCTGTTTCGCAGCGCATACGCGGGCCCGAAGGTGCCGGGCATCTGCGTGCACCGCGGGCCGGCCTGGTTCCGCAGGCTGCAGTGGTGGCTCGTCGACACGCTTCTGGCCGACCCGCGGATCTGCCCCTGGCTCAACGCCTATCGCGGCCGGCTGGGCCTGCCGCCGGTCGTCCGCGTGGCCCGCGATTGGCTGCACTCGCCGCTGCGGGTGCTGGGATTGTTTCCGGAGTGGTTCGCGCCGCCGCAGCCCGACTGGCCGCCGCAGGTGCGGCTCACCGGCTTTCCGCTCTACAGCGAGGAGGGCGTCGTCGAGCCCACCCCGGACGTGCGGGCGTTTCTCGCGGCCGGCCCGCCCCCGCTGGTGTTCACACCGGGGTCGGCAAACGTGTTCGGCAGGACATTCTTCGAGGCGGCCGTCGACGCCTGCAGCCGGCTCGGCCGCCGCGGCCTGCTGCTCACGAGGTTTCCCGAGCAGCTTCCCCAGCCGCTGCCGGCCCCGGTGCGGCATGTCGACTTCGTGCCATTTCGCTGGCTCCTGCCGCAGGCCGCGGCGGTGGTGCACCACGGCGGCATCGGCTCGCTGTCGCAGGGGCTCGCAGCCGGCGTGCCGCAGCTCGTGATGCCGATGGGGTTCGACCAGTACGACAACGCCGCACGGCTGGAACGGATGGGCGTGGGATCGTCGCTGCCACCGCGACGCTTCCGGGGGCCGGCGGTCGCCGCGGCGCTGCTGCCGCTGCTCGACGATCGCGCGGTGGCCGATCGCTGCCGCGAGATCGCCGGCCGCCTGGCCGTTGAGGACGGCCTCGAGCGGGCCTGCGATGAGATCGAGGCGGCCTGGCGGACGGACCGCGAGTCCCCGGGAACGCTGCGGCCCGGCTGAATCCGCGGCGCCGGCGAGTCAACCGCCGATTCGTGGCCCCGGCTGACGGCTCGCGCCTATCATGCTGGAGCGTTCTCCGGCGACGGCCGGGGAGAGAATCGCCCGGCGGCGGCCGTGCAGGGCCGTGGCGGCTGGGAATCCTTGTGCGAAAGGAGGTGATCAGTGACGCAATGTGACTGTACCGGAGGGCCGCGCCGATAGCGGCGGGTCGACGGGCTTGCCGTTGATGCGGCCCACCAAAGGTTTTTCGGGCCGCCGCTCCTTCGGGGGCGGCGGCCTTTTTTGCGCGCCGGTTGTGCGCGCCGGTTGTGCGCGCCGGTTGTGCGCGCCGGTTGTGTGCGGCGGTTTTATGCGCTGGCAGATTCCGTCGCGGGGCGGCCGACGACCGCCGGGACGGGATTCACGGGCTGCTGGCAGCGGATGTGCCGACAGGCCAGAATGGCCGCGGCGGACCTGGCGATCGACGAAAGGGAGCTCTTGCATGCCTCTGATGCGAAGCGGTCTGCGATGTGCCGGCTGCGGCACCGGCGTCGTTTTCGGACTGCTGCTGGCCGCGGCTGCCGGCCACGCGGAGGAATGGCACGCGCTCTTCGACGGCGCGACGCTCGCGGGCTGGGAGGCCGCCGACCATCCGGAGTCGTTTCGCGTGGAGGACGGCGCCATCGCCGCCGGCGGCGGCCCGATGGCACACCTCTTCTACGTTGGTCCCGTGGTCGATCACGACTTCATCGACTTCGAGCTGAGGATGGACGTGAAGGCGGTGCCGGGCTCGAACGGCGGCGTCTTCTTCCACACCGAGCCGCAGGCGGGATCGCTCAAGAAGGGCTACGAGGCCCAGGTCTGCGACACGTATCCGGACAAGCGGAAGACGGGCAGCCTGGTCGACGTCCGTGACCTCGATGCCGCGCCGGTCAGGGACGGCGAGTGGTTCGAGTACGGCATCGCCGTCGCCGGCAAGCGGATCACGGTGAGCGTGAACGGTGCGCCGGTCGTCGAGTACGACGAACCGCCCGCGCCCGAGCGCAAGAAGGGGCGGGAGCGGAGGCTTTTGTCGCATGGGCAGATCGCCCTGCAGGCCCACGATCCCAAGAGCATGGTGTATTACAAGAACATCCGGATCCGCGTGCCTGCCGCGGAGCGGCCACCGGCTGGGAAATAACCGGTCCGGGGCTTCGCCGGACCGTCGTGGCCGGCCGCCACCGGATACCGGGCCTGCAGGGCCGCGCCGCCCAGGCACGCACTTTCCGCGTCCCTGCCGCGACGCGGTATCCTCTTCATCCGCCATGAGGAAGAAAGCCCGTCCCAAACGCCGGCGGCCGCGTCGGTCGCCGCACGTCGATGCGTCGTACGTCTGCGACTCGTGCGGCGAGGAGATCGTCGTGCCGGTGGACCTGTCCGCCGGCGCCCGGCAGGACTACGTCGAGGACTGCCCGGTGTGCTGCCATCCGATGCGACTGCACGTCGACATCGACGACGACGGCGAGGCCCGCATCGAAGGGGAGCACGAATGATCGTCGGGGATGCGCGGCGACTGTGTGGCGCCGTGACGGATGCGCGTGCTCAGAACAGCGCCGCGATCGGCTCGCCGTCGCTGAGCGGGATCGTGCGGCCCTCGGTCGACGTGTAGCTGACGCTGCGCACGTCGTAGCCGAGCGCCGTGTCCCAGGTGATGCTCGGCCCGTTGACGGTGGTGACGAACCGTCGCGCCAGCAGGTGCGACACGGGCCTTCCAGCGCCTGCAGCAGCCCGAGCCGCTCCGCGAGCCGCTCGGGCGTGACGCCCGGGTCGAGGGCGAGGTTGCGCACGCGGAAGTCCGCACGGTTCGGGTCGTCGTCGAGCACGAAGGGATCGAACCGGGCGCCGAGGCAGCCGCCGTACTGCCCGGGCGTGATGGAGACATTGCTGTCGCAGGTGGGGAACGGCGTGATGACGTAGGGCGGCACGCCGGCCGTGACGCCGTCGCGCTGGGCGAGCCAGCCGCAGAGCGTGCCCACGCAGGGGAGGTCGACGGGGCTGGGGTTGATGAGCGTGCTGTCGACGCGGTAGGGCCGGCCCACGGCGGCCCAATGCGTTCGCGTGCTCGGGGGACTGCGTGGAGCCCATGCTGGTGGAGCTCATGTGCGTGGAGCACGTGGAGGGCAACCCCGGGTGGCCGGGTCCACCGGACGGACCTCCGCGACTGGCGAGCCGGTCGAATGATAAGGTGGCGATCATCGCCGCCTCAAGCCGGGGCCGGCCGAACGACGCCACGGAACGTGCATGCCCGCGGCGGCGTGGTTTCTCGGGTTCTACGGCCTGCTGGAGTTCGTGCCGGGACTTGTGCATTTCCTGCTGCCCGACGGAGCCGCGAGGGTCATCGCCGGTCTCGACCTCGCGCAGCACGGGCACGTGATCATCGGCGTGTTCGCCTGGGTGGGCGCGGTGCAGATCGCCCACGGCCTCGGGCTGCTCGCCGTGGCCGCCTGGTGCCGGCCGCTGGTTCCGGTCTTCCTCGCGTTGGCGCTGCTCGAGCGGCTGCTGATGTCGGTGGCGGCGTGGGTGACGAAGCCAAGTCCGACGGGCCACCATCCGCCGGAGCATTACGCGAGCCCGCTGCTGGTGCCCCTGCTCGCCATCTTCCTCGCGCTGGCGATCCGGGGACGCCACGACCGACATGTGCCGATGGCCTCCACCCAGAGCCAGGGTTGACGGCGCATGCTCTCCTGCATGCGCCGCAGACTGCGGTCGTCCCGAACCACCTTGCCCCGCACGCTGTGGGCGGTGAGCCGGATCCCTCGCTCGGCCAGTCCGCCCTGCTGGGCTGCTGAACCAGCCCGCAGTGGCTAAGGATGGCACTGCCTCTGACATGCTCGCCCGGATGGCGAGCATCTGAAGCAGCCCGCAGTGGCCATGGATGGCACTGCCTCTGACATGCTCGCCCGGATGGCGAGCATCTGAAGCAGCCCGCAGTGGCCATGGATGGCACTGCGGGCGTGAAGCCAGAGCGGGCGAAGGGACTCGAACCCTCGACATCCAGCTTGGGAAGCTAGCGCTCTACCAACTGAGCTACGCCCGCGCGCGACTGCCGAAGTCTATCGCAGGTTCCAGGAGGCGTGCGAGGGGTGGCGGCGAACCCCGCTGCCGACGGCTGCGTAAACCTCTGGCCGAGGGACGCCGCGGCCCTGCAGCCGGGCAGGCCGCCTCCGCGGCGGCAGTGTCGGAATGGTCGGTGGAGACCGCCGCACGCGTGCCCCGGCCGGGCGGATGGGAATCCGGCTGGCACCAGTGGATACAATCGAACTGCCGTTTCGCCGCATTCGCCGGAGCGCCCCGCATGCCCCAGCCCGACCAGCACGTGCCCCTCACCGCCTCCATGCCCCAGCCCGCTGCATCGTGGCCCGGATTTTCAGCGCCGCTGCGGACGGCCCTCGCGGCCGCCGCGGTCGTCGCCATGCTCGGCACCGCCGGCATCCCCTGGCTTCTGTCGAGCCCCGCCCGGGTTTCGCGGTTCGTGGCCGGAGCGGTACCGGCACTGCAGGCCGACGTTCGCTGCGGAAGCGTGAAGCTCGGCTGGCTCGGCCCGCTGGTCTTCGAAGACGTGCACCTCGTACCGCGGGACGGCAGCCACGAGCCGGTCACCTTCAGGCGGGTCGAAGTCAGCCATGGACTCGCCGGGATTCTTCTCTCCATGGGCGACCTCGGCCGGCTGCGGATCGAGGGCCTCGATGCCCGGGTCGTCTACGACGCGGAACGGAATTCGAACCTCAAGACCCTCATCCTTCCCGCCTCCGACGCCGATGTGCCGATCGATGCCGTCATCGCACCGCGCCCGCCCCGCCGCAGCCCGGTGCGGCTGCAGCTCGACGTGGTCGACGCCATCGTGCGGATCGAAGGACCATGGAGCCCCGAACCCTGGGTGAGCGATCCCATCAACATGCGGGCCACGCTGCGGCCGTCCGCCCAGGGGGCATGGAGCGAATGGCATGTCGAGCCGGTGCAGCTGTTGGCGGATGCCCGTCTGGAACCGGCCGTGGCCCAGGGCGTGCTCGCCTACATCGCGCCGGTGCTCGCCGACGCGACGCGGACCGGCGGCCGCTTCTCGCTGCGACTCAACGAGGCGACGATCCCCGTCGGGTCCCCGGAGTCGGGGCACATCGAGGGCGTGCTCTCCATGCACGCCGTCGATCTCGGCCCCGGGCCGCTCGTGTCGCGGATCATCGAGGCTCTGCCCGGCCAGCTGTCGGCGCCGCCGGCTATCCGCATAGCCGATGAATCCCATGTCGAATTCCAGCTGGCGGATCGGCGTGTCTGGCACAAGGGCTTGGCATTCGGCTTCCCGTTGGCGAAGCCCGGCCAGCGGCTCGATCTCCGGTCGAGCGGTTCGGTCGGACTCCGCGACAAATCCCTCGATCTCAAGCTTGAACTGCCGATCCCGGGCGACCTGCCCCAGGATCGGCCCCTGCTCGCATCGCTCGCCGGCCGCACGCTCACCGCGCGGATCGGCGGTGAGCTCGGTGCTCCGCGGGTCAACCTCGAAGGTACGCTGCGCGGCACCGCCGGCGAGGTCGTCGGCGAACTGGTCGATCGTCTGCGCGGCAGGCCGGTCGGCCCACGTCAGCACGAATCGCCTCCCCGCGAGCCGCAGTCGCGCCAGTCACTTCCGTCCGGCCCTCCACAGCCGGGCTGGCGACCCGACGCCACGGCAGAGGGCGACGGCGGTACCGGTGGGCGGATGAACCGCGAGCCGCCGGCCGCCGATCGCACCGCGGCCGGCGACGGTGGCGACGGCGGGCGGACAGACAACGAGCGGGGCGATCGTTCGACTGCCGACCGGATCAAGTCGACGCTGCCACCAGAAGTGAAGCAGGATTCCACGACCGACGCCGTCATCGACCTCGTCGGCGGCGTGCTCGGCGAGATCGCCAGGCGCCGGGCCGAGCGGCAGTCCTCCGACACGGCGAATCCGCAGCAGCCGCCACCCCGTCGTGGCCGGCTGCTCCGCAGGCTCGCGCCGGCCGCCGGCGATGCGCCGCCCCCGCTGCAGCCTGTGCCGCCGCCATCGGTCGGGCAGGAGTGAGCCGCCGCCCCTCTTGAACGCCTACGAAGGCGGGAAGCTAGGTACGCGGGAACAGGTGCACGAAAAAAGCCGGGCCTTCCAGTGAGGAAGGCCCGGCTCGTTCTTGTTCCCGGCCATTCGCCGCGTGCTGCAGGGGACAGTTGCGGCGAGAAAGCCAGGTCAGGCTCAGGTCTTCGCCGGAGCAGCGGGGGCAGCCGGGGCAGCGGGAGCGGCCGGGGCGGCGGGAGCAGCCTCGGTCGGAACGCCCTCGGAGATCACGCTGCCACCCTCACAGGCACCGCCGGCGCAGCCGCCGCTGACGACCTCACCGCCGCCGCAGCTGGAGCAGCCGCTCTCGACGGCCATCGACTCACCGCCGCAGCTCGAGCAGCCGGAAGCGGCCTCGCCGCAGCCCGACTCGCACGCGGCCGGAGCGGCCTCGCCGCAACCAGACTCGCACGCGGCCGGAGCGGCCTCGCCGTGGCAGCGGTTCTTCTTGTGGCCGAACAGGCCGCCGTGGCAGCGGTTCTTCTTGTGGGCGAACAGGCCGCCGTGGCAACGGGCACGACCGTGGCAACCGTGGCCGGCGACGGCACCCGAGTCACCGCCGACGAGGGCGATCGCGACGAGGGCGACAAACATAGCGAAAGCAAAACCGAGAAAACGCTTCATCAGAAGTCCTCCAGATGAAAACACCGAACGCGAGCGCGTTCCTGAAGCCGTCACGAAACAACCCCGATCCGGGACGGCCACCGGACCGCAGCAACAGAGCGAGTTACGGAAACGCCCGGGCCGGGGATGATCCTGTTCCCCGCAGCCCATGAAGGCTTGCGGGTTAGGAAAACTCTCCCGTCTGGGCAATCCAGGCGGTTAGGCTAGCAGTGACTTCGATACTGTCAAGGACCGCCGACCCCCGGGAGGACTGTCCGGGGAGCATTTTCCCGCGTAATTATCGCACAAATCGCCTCTCCTGCCCTTTCTGGAGAAGCGATCCTGGGCCGCTCGAGGCAGCCCCGTGGGCCTATCTTCGAGCCCGCGCTGGTGCGTGGCAGGGAGAGGGCGACCGGAATGGCCGGGCGGCCAGCGCACGGTCCGCCTGCACCTCCGGCGCGGCGGGGCTGATCATCGCGAAGAACCTGACGAGCGGCTTCGAGACCGACCTGAGCCGCGGGTTCTCGGGCCGTGCCTGCATGACGGCCCCCGGCTTCGGACGCGGAGCGGGCTACTTTCGCTGGCCGTCCGTCGGGCCTGTCGCCGTGCGTGCGCCGGCCTCGGCTGCGGCGGCCTTCTGGGCACGCTTCTGCAGTTCGGCCGCCACCATGTCCTGCTTGGCGATCATGTCCTCGGGGTCTTCAAAGTTCAGCAGCAGCGGCGGCATGTCTTCGAACACCAGCGTCGCCATCCCGACCACCCGCCATCCCTCGGGGTCGAGGCGGACGGCCCAGATGACGTTTTCGGTCGACGTGAACCCGTCGCTGTCGGTGTCGGTCCAGGTGGTGGCAACGTGCACCAGGTCTTCCGCGTCCTTGATCCGCTCGCAATCTTTGATCGAGTAGGTGGCGGAGCTGCTCACCGGCGGCGCCACGGAGATGCCCATCTCATCGGTCTTTGCCCGGGCGAGCTTCGTCAGCATGGCCTTGGCCGACTGCTCGTCGCCCCGCTTGATCGCGTCGAGGAACGTCGTCACCGTCGCCTTGGCGGGCTCCGTGCCGGCATCGGCGCCGCCACCGCCCTTGGAGCAGCCCGGCAGGACGACCGTCAGCATCAGTCCGAAGCACGCGGCCGATGCGGCGAACCACCTGCGGCGGAGGCCGGATTCCGCGATGAGGCTGGCATGGAGGCTGGCATGGCGGCCGAAACGAAGGCTGGAATGAAGGACGGTGCGTGCTGCGACGATCATGCTGGTCTCCCGTGTGGACTCCGACGGCTCTCGACCGGCCGCCGCTGCCGCGACGGCCCGCGGCGAGGAGGCCGCCGAAGGGCGGGGAGAGTGACGGCCCGCATGCCCCGGGTCAAGCCGAAAAAACAGCCCAAAGACCGCTGCCTGCGGCCGCGGCTCCGCCGCCTTGGACGCGGCCTCCGGTATGATCCCGCAGCTGTTCGGCGAGGTGTGCGACGCGAGGCGAGGCCTCTGGACGAGAGACGCTGCAAGGAGACGTTCGTGACTGCTTGTTCCCGGCCGACACCCGGCGCCCGAACGCCGCATTCTTCCCGCATCACGGCCGTCGGCGGGGTGCCCGTGGGTCGGGGGCTGCCGGCCTGGCTGGTCATCGCGGCCTGCGCCGCCCTCGGGGCCCGCGGCGTGGGCACGGCCGTGGCGGCACCCCCGCGTGACGGGCAGGCCACCGCCGCGACCACCGACGCCCGAGGCTCGGAGTCCCCCAGCAAGGATCGCACGACCGCCACAAGGCCCGGCACCCAGCCCGTCTCCAAGTCCGGCGTCAGGACGACGACGATCCGTCGCGCGGCGCCTCGGAAGGTGGCCTGGGACCGGGCCACCCTCGGCGTGTTTCGCGACGACGCCTTCACGGAACTCGTCGGCCCGCGGCCTGACTTCAACGCGGTCGCCTCCCAGCCGGCGGCAGGAGCGGGCGGCCCGGTCGCCGGCAACGCCGCCGCGGCGGGCCCGGGCTTCCGCTGGTCGACGCTCGTCTCCGAGGAGACGCTCACGGACGAGGTCAAGGACATGAAGGCCCTGCTCGCCCAGGCCGTGGCGAGCCCGTCCGCCTTCAAGGGCGGCGGCTACGAGAAGGCCCGCGACGGCTTCAGCGCCGTGGCGCTCGCGTTCGGCGTGATCGCCGCCTACGACCAGGAGATCCGCTGGCAGAAGGACGCGGCCGCGATTCGCGACCTCTTCGCACGTGTCGGGTTCAACTGCAAGGTCGGCACCGACCAGTCGTTCGGCGAGGCGAAGCTGCGGGTGGCGGACCTCGGCGAGCTCCTCGACGGCACCCCGCCGACGGCGCGTGCCGATCGCGACGAAGACTTCCGCTGGAGCCAGGTCGCCGCGCGGCCGGCGCTCATGTCGCGGCTCGAGGCGGCCGACGAGCGGCTCGGCGCGGCGATCTCGTCGGCCGGCGCATTCGAGAAGGCGCTCGAGCAGCTCCGCCACGACGCCGAGATCGTGGCCGCGATCGGCGAGGCCATCCGCCAGCCCGACTACGAGTACCACGACGACCAGTCCTACCTCGGCCATGCCGCCGCGATGCGGGATGCCGCCGTGCGGGCGCGGGACGCCGTGAAGAAGAAGGACTACGAGGCCGCCCGCTCGGCCGTCGGCGACCTGAAGAAGTCGTGCGACAGCTGCCACGGCGACTTCCGCGGCTGAGGCGCAGGCGTCGCTCCGGCAACGACCTGGCACGTCGAGGAAGCGGCGGCAACGGTCCCCTGGCTGAACGCCCGTGCGACGCGGCCGCTATCGTGGCAGCGGCGTGAGGTCGATCAGCTCCGCCAGGCCCGCCTCGGCGAGCTCGCGACCGGTCACGTAGCGGTGCGAGCGGCTCCACTCGTCGATCAGGCCCGCCGACCGGCCGAAGAGCTCGGCGAGCAGGACGTCCATGTCGCGTTCGAGCTCGACGAAGTGCCGTGACCATTCGGCCGCCTCGCGGATGCCGATGTGCTCCTCGCTCTGCCATTTCATGGGGTGGAAGAGAAACACGCTGAACCGGGTCACCAGCCGCCGCTCGCAGGCGGCGAACGGCCACAGCGCCGCGGAGGAGCACTCGCCGGTCACCACGCCCGTGGCCCGGATGCCCCGCAGCCGGATCAGCGTGACCAGCGACATGCCGCAGTAGGGACTGCCCCCCGGAGAGTCGAAGTAGATCGTGCACTCGCCCCCCGGCTCGACGCCAAGCAGCCGTTCGGTGAGGTCCGACTCGTTGTCAGTCAGGTCGCCGACGATCGCCAGCTCCGGCGGACCTGCCGGCTCCTCATTCTGATCGCGATCCTGGTCGCGATCCCGTTCACGATCGGCCTCGTGCTGCGAACGCCTCGAATCGCGGTGACGCACGGCGGTGATTCTCCGGGGCTGTGGAAACAGCAGCTGAGCTTACAATAGGCGGGCCGCCCGCGGTGGAGGCACCCGGGCGGGATACGACCCGGGCATGTCGGGACACGAGGCGAACGGATGGCGATCGAGACCCACTGCCCCAACGGTCACCGCATGCGGGTGAAGGATCACCTGGCGGGAAGGACGGGCCGCTGCCCCACCTGTGGGACGAAGTTCCGCATCGAGGCCACGGTGCCGCTGCCGCTCGCGCGGCTGGTGCCGCTCGCCCCGGCGATCGTGGCGACGCTGCCGCGGGCGAGGCCGCTCGGCGCCGGCACGCAGCCGCCGGCTGGGCCCGACGCTCGGGACCCGCACACGGAGGGCGGCGGGATCCTCGCCCCAGCCGCGGCCCGCGACGACGCCGCGACGACCTCCCCCGACCGGCAGGCATGGGAGGTTGTGGAAGCCGACACCCCGGCTCGCGAGGACTCAACACAGGACGTCGCAGACCGCGACATGGTGGGCATCGAGCCGGTGGCGGCAGCCGACGGAACGGTCGACGGCGGCCCGCCGCCCAGCCTCCACGCCGTGATCGCCGAGCGGCCCGACCTCACCTGGTGCATCGCCTTCCCCGGGGGCGATCCCACCGAGCCACTCGACGCGGTGACGATGCAGGCCTGGCTGGACGGCGGCCACGCCACCGGCACGGAGGTGGTGTGGCGGCTGGACTGGCCGGAGTGGCGGCCCGTCCAGGAGGTGTTTCCCGATGTGTTCGGCGGTGGGTTTCGGTTCTGAACCGTGGCGGCCACCGGGAAAAACGGCCGCCGCCCCCCCGTCCGACGCGGGCCAACGTCCCGTGTGTTAGATTCCATGTCCGAATCCATGTTCGACGTCGCGACCTCAGCGTTCGCCCAGATCTTTTGCCCAGGAGACTTTCGGCCATGTTCGAGCGAGCCATCTTCCCGCGAGCCACGTTCCAGCGGATTGAGTCGTGCCTTCCGTTCCGGCCCCACGGCGGAGTCGCGGCGAGGCTCGTCCGTGCGGCGGCGTGGGCGGCGTTGGCGATGCTGCCCATCCTCAGCGGAGCGGCCGCGGCCCAGCCGCCCGCCGCCGCCGAGGACGTGCGGGTCTTCGCCATCGCGGGCGGCACGATGGCGCTCGAGGCGCCCGCGGGTTGGAAGCGGGTGCAGCCGAAGTCCGGCATCGTGGAAACGGAATTCGCCATTCCTTCGGCAGGCGAGGCCGCACCGGCCGGCCGCATGACCGTGATGGGGGCGGGCGGCGGCGTGCAGGCCAACGTCGACCGCTGGTACGGGCAGTTCACTCAGCCCGACGGCAGCGCGACGAAGGACAAGGCGTCGACCAAGACGCTCAAGGTCGCCGGCAGCACCGTCACAATCGTCGACATCTCAGGCACCTACAAGGACATGCCGGGCGGACCGTTCGCCGGTGGCAAGGTGATCGACCGGCCCGACTACAGGATGCTCGCAGCGATCATCGAGACCCCCGACGCGGGCAGCCACTTCATCAAGTTCTACGGACCGGCGACGACCGTCGCGAAGGAGGCCGACGGCTTCCGCAAGATGGTCGAAGGCATGGTTCCCGCCGGGAAGTGAGCGGGCAGCCCCCGAAAGCCGAGTCGCGATGAAGATCCAGGAATTCCTCGAGCACCACGGCATCGCCGGCAACCCGTTCGCCGAGGAGGACGCGCAGAACGACACCGTCTTCAAGCGGACCTGCCTCGAGTCGACCTACCATCCCGCGTGGGACAAGATCTACGGCGACCCCGCCGACCCCAGCACCGCGATCGTGTTTGGCGAGAAGGGGTCGGGCAAGACGGCGCTCAAGCTGCAGATGGTCCGGCAGTTCGACCGCCACAACGAGTCGCATCCCGACCGCCGCACGCTCGTCGTCCTCTACGACGACTTCAACCCGTTCCTCGACAGGTTCGTCAGCCGTGTGGGGCCGAACCGCCCCGTCGACAAGGTGCTCTCGCAGTGGAAGCTGTGGGACCACATGGACGCGATCATGTCGCTGGCGGTGACCCAGTTCGTCTCGTCGCTCGTCGACCCGCCGGCCCGCGAGGCTGCCGGCCAGGCCGCGCGGCTCTCGCCGCCGCAGGCCCGCGACCTCGCCCTGCTGTCCGCCTGCTACGACCAGTCGACCGGCGAGACCTTCCCCGCCCGCTGGCGGAAACTGCGCGGACGCATCGGCTACCGGGCGTGGCAGGGCCTGTGGCCGACGGCGGTCGGACTGGCGGCCACCGTCCTCTTCGGGATCGCGCTGCTCGTCGGCTTCCAGAGGAGTGCGCTCGGGTGGGCCGGCGCCTGGTGGCCGTGGCTGCTCGTGGCCGCGGCCTGGGCGCCGTGGGCGTGGCGGCGGGCGCGGAGCTGGTGGCTCGCGTCCCGCATCGTGCGGAGCATGCGGACAGGCAACCGCACCACCGGGCAGCTGGCGCGGGCGCTGGCCCGGATGCCCGAGGTCGACCTCGCGGGCCAACCGGTGCCGGCTTTCGCCAGGAGCGACGACCGCTACGAGCTCATGGCGAAATTCCAGGCGATCCTCGCGGCGCAGGGCTACGCGGGCATCGTGGTGATCGTCGACCGGCTCGACGAGCCGCACCTGATCAATGGCTCGGCCGACCGCATGCGTCAGGTGATCTGGCCGCTGCTGGACAACAAGTTCCTCAAGTCGCCCGGCATCGGCTGCAAGCTGCTGCTGCCGCTGGAGCTCTACCGCTTCATCGAGCGGGAGGACGAGCAGTTCAACCAGCGGGCCCGGCTCGACAAGCAGAACCTCGTGCCCTCGCTCGAGTGGTCGGGCGAGACGCTCTACGACATCGCCTCCACGCGGGTGAAGGCGGCGAGCGTCGGCGATCCCCCGGCCACACTCGCGCAGCTGTTCGAGCCGACGGTCGACCAGCGGCGGCTGCTCGACGGGCTGCGGAGCCTGCGCGTGCCGCGGCAGCTCTTCAAGTTTCTCTACCGGCTGCTCGTGGCCCACTGCCACGCCCACACCGGCGAGCAGCCTGTCTATCAAATCCCGCTGGAGCGGTTCGACACGGTGCTGGCGGTGTTCCGCCGCGACCAGGACGCCTTCGACCGCGGCCTCGCGCCGCGCTGACCATGCCCGGCGAGAACGACGTCCACTCCCTGGTGGTGGGCCGCGACGCGATGGCCTGCCGCTTCGAGGTCGTGTTCAACGCGGGCGAGGTCGCGGACGACACGGCGTTGGCGGTCGACGCGCTCGATCTCGTCGACGAAATCGAGGGGATGATCACGGTGTATCGCGACTCCAGCGACCTCGCCCGCGTGAACGCCGGGGCAGCGGCGGGCTGGCACACGGTGGGGCCGGACCTGCTCGCGCTGCTCCTCCTCGCGCGTGACCTGCACGAGCGGACCGGAGGCGGCTTCGACATGGCGGCCGGATCGCTCGTGAGGACATGGGGCTTCCTGCGCCGCCAGGGCCGGACGCCCGCCGCTGAGGACCTCGCGCGGGCCCGCGCAGCGGCGGGCATGCGCTGGGTCGAGATCGACGAGCGGGGCAGCCGAGTGCGGTTTCTGCGAGACGGCGTGGAACTCAATCCCGGCGCCATCGGCAAGGGCTGGGCGCTCGACCGCGTCATCGAGAGGCTCGCGGCCGCCGGCGTCGCCAACGTGCTCGTCCACGGCGGCGCGAGCAGCGTGCGGGCGGCGGGCACGCAGGGCCCCTGTCAGTCATCCCAGTCAGCCCAGTGGGCCCGTCGGGGCTGGCCCGTGGGCGTGCGGCATCCCCTGCGGCCCGGGCGGCGGCTGGCGACCGTGATGCTCCAAGACAGGGCGCTCGGCACGAGCGGCTCGGGAACGCAATTTTTCGTCGAACGCGGCCGCAGGCTGGGCCACATTCTGGACCCCCGCTCGGGCCTGCCCGCGGAGGGCGTGCTGTCGGCGACCGTGGTCGCACCGACAGCCGCGGAGGCCGACGCGCTCTCCACCGCCCTCTACGTCCTCGGCCCCGAGGGATTGCCGCTGATCGCCCCCGCGGGCGGGGCGGTGGCGGCGATCCTCGTGCTGCCGACCGGCTCGGGCCGCGTCCGGACGCTCACGGCAAACCTCGCCGAGCCTGTGCTCGCGATCGAACCGTGCCCCGACGTGGAGTGGCTGCCACCGCCGTCCGCCGCAGGCGGCACAGGGTGACGCGTCCGCCTGTGCACGCCTCGCGCCGCCGAAATACCGGCCGATCGGCCGCGCCGTCCCCTTTTCGATCCGGCGGGGTACACTGGCTGGACACGGTGCGACGACGCTCCTGCGTTTCCCCCCCCGCCACGTCCCTGCAGGTCACATGTTCGACTGGTTTGAGCGGGGCTCGTACCTCGGCATCGTGCTCTTCCTGACGCTCACGGGCATCGGGCTGCCCGTGCCGGAGGAGGTGCCTATCGTGGCCGCCGGCGTGGCCAGCCGCCTGGAGCAGCTGAAGTGGTACTACGCCCTGCCGGCCTGCCTGGTCGGAGCCCTGCTCGGCGACAGCCTGATGTACGCGATCGGGCGGTTTTTCGGCGCCCGGATCCTGAAGGAGCATCCCTGGTGGTCGGGATTCCTCACGCCCGAACGGGAGCTGACGATCGAGACGCTGCTGAAGAAGCACGGCATCAAGGCGTTCTTCGTGGCCCGGTTTCTTGTCGGCCTGCGCAGCCCTTTCTACCTCACGGCCGGCATCCTCAAGGTGAAGTACCGTTGGTTCCTCCTCGCCGACTTCATCTGTGCCTCGGTGGTCATCTGCGGCTTCTTCGGCCTGGCCTATCTGTTTGGCGAGCGGATCACGGGGCTCATCCAGACCACGGAGCGGGGCTTCACTGCGGTCACGGTCACCGTCGTGCTCGCCGCACTGGCGGTGGTCGCCTTCTTCTCCTTCCGGCAGCGACGAATCCGCATGCTCGACCAGGATCCTGAGTCGCTGTTCGAGAATAGGGAGATCCTGCTGGGGCCAGCCGCCGACCGGATTGCCGACGCAGTCGCCCTCGGCGACAGCCGTCACGGCGAACGCCCCACCGGCACGGCCCCTGAACGGCTCCTTCCGTCCCAGGACGAGGCCGGCACCGCCGGCGAGTAGCTGCGGCCCCCAGCCCCAGCCCCAGCCCGCCGGACCCAGCCCGCCGGACCCAGCCCGCCGGACCCAGCCCGGTCACCGGCCGCATCGGAGGGGGTCGCGTGCCGAGTGCTTCGTGCGGCCGGCAGCGGTTCGCTTCCGGTTGTTCGGGGCTCTGCTTTTGGGCCGGACGCACATTTGACGCGACGACGGGGTGGGGTCGTGCGGGTGGTGTCGATCGGCAGGGGCGAGTCTGCCGGCGGGGCGAAATCGTCGCCCTGAGGCGACTTTGCTGTCGCCGAATCGCGACCTAGGAACTTGAGGAGAACTTCTTCCGTCCCCCGCGCTCCTTCGGGAAACAGCCCATGATCCGACACGCCACCGCCGTCGACCATCTCCCGAGCCCCGGCAGGCTGCTCGTCGTCGACGACGACCGGCGTGTCGCCTCGAACATGGCGCAGTGGCTCTGCGGCCTCGGCTGGCACGCCAGTGCCGTGGGAACCGTCGACGAGGCGCTGGCCACGCTCGCTCGCGGCCGGTACGACGCCTGCATCATCGACGGCCACCTCCCCGGCGACGGCGCGACCACGATCGTCAACCGCCTGAGGTCTGCCCATCCGGGCACGGGGCTCGTGATCACGGCGGCGCCGGCGTCCCACGCGGCCGCCGCCGACGCCATCGTGAGTCCGCCGATCCGCGATGCCGACCTGCTGGCGGCACTGCAGGACGCGCTCGCCGCGGGCGACGCCCGCTCCGCCGCCGCCACGGCCTCCCCACGCGGCACCGGCATGCTCGGCTCGTCTCCCGCGATCCGCCGCGTCGTCGACCTCGCGGAGCGGCTGGCCGACGCGCCCGCCACGCTCCTGATCACCGGCGAGAGCGGCACTGGCAAGTCGCTCCTCGCCCGCGAGATCCACCGGGCGAGCCGCCGCCATGCAGGCCGGTTCGTCGAGGTGGCCTGCGGCAGCCTCAGCGAGACGCTGCTGGAGAGCGAACTGTTCGGGCACGTGGCTGGAGCGTTCACCGGCGCCACCGCCGACCGCGCGGGAAAGTTCCTCCAGGCCGATGGCGGCACGATCTTCCTCGACGAGATCGCCACGGCATCGGCGGCGCTGCAGGTGAAGCTGCTGCGTGTCCTGCAGGACCTGCGGTTCGAGCCGGTGGGCGGCACGCGGACGCATGCCGTCGACGCCCGGGTGATCCTGGCGACGAACGAAGATCTGGCCGGGCTCGTGGCGGCCGGGAGGTTCCGGGCGGACCTCTTCTGGCGGGTCAACGTGATCACGATCGAGATGCCACCGCTGAGGGAGCGGATCGAGGACGTTCCCCTGCTCGCGCGGCACTTTCTTGACGCTCATCGGGCCACGGGCGGACGCCCCATCGAGGGCTTCTCGCCGGCGGCACTCGACCTCCTCACGCGGCACCGCTGGCCGGGCAACGTCCGCGAACTGGAGCATGCGGTGGCGTTCGCGGCCTGCCTCGGCCGCAGCCGGTGGATCGAGCCGGGAGACCTGCCCCCGGGCGTCCGGCTGGCCGGCGGTTCGGACCAGGACGGCAGCCGCGCAGACGCTGCGGCGGCCGGGTCGCTGAAGCTGTCGATGGCGCATCCCGAGCGACGGCTGATACTCGAGGCGCTCGAGCGGCACGGCTGGCGGCGGGACGCCGCGGCGCGGGCCCTCGGCATCAACCGCACCTCGCTCTACAGGAAGCTCAAGCGGCTCGGGATGAACCTGGCGGAGCTCGAACCGCAGCGCCACGCCCCGGCCGGTGATCAGCGGCCGGAGACGGTGACGGACGCCTGCCCGCCCGCGGCCACCAGCCCCGCGACCAGCAGCCCGGCGATCAGCAGCCTGTAGAGGATGAACGGCCAGAGCGTGCGGCTGCCGAGCTGACGCAGGAGCCAGCGGATCGAGACGTGGCCGGCGAGTGCGGCGGCGGCGATGCCCACGGCGGCCGCGGCGACGGCCGACGCCGAACCGAGGATCTCGTGCCGCTGCTGCCAGGCCTCGAGCGCACCGGCGGCGGCGACGGCCGGAAGCGAGAGCAGGAATGAAAACCGGGCCGCGGTGCCGCGGTCGAGGCCGGTGAGCATGCCCGCCGAGATGGTCGCGCCGCTGCGTGACACGCCCGGCACGAGCGCGAGGCATTGCAGCAGCCCCATCACGCCGCCGTCGACGACGCCGACGCGGTCGAGGCCCGCCCGGCCGGCGTGCCGCCGACGGCACGCGAGCTCGGCGGCCGCCATGAGCAGCGATCCGCCCACGAGCGCGGCGGCGACGACGTCGAGCCGCCGCGCTTCGCCGCGGATGAGGTGCCGCGCCGCGAAACCGACGACCACGATCGGCAGCGTGCCCGCGGCGATCAGGAGGGCGAGCCGCGCCTCGGGCAGGGCCAGGGGCCGGCCGGTCCGCACTCCGGTCCACAGGCCGGCGGCGAGACGGGCGATGTCGTGCCGCAGCGCCGTGCAGGCGGCGACGAGCGTGCCGCACTGGAGCACCGCCGACAGGGCGGCACCCGGATCCTGCCAGCCGAGGAGGGCCGGCACCAGCCGCAGGTGTGCCGTGCTCGAGATCGGCAGAAACTCGGTCAGCCCCTGCACGACGCCGAGCACGAGCGCTTCGAGGATGGTCATGGGCGACGCCTGAGGGATGCCGTGCCACGTGCCGTGCCGGCTCCCGGTCTCCCATCATGCCCGCCAGTCGGCCGGTTGCAATGCGACGGGCCCGTGCCAGGGTCTGCGGAGCCCGCCGCGGCCTCCGGCAGCACCCGCTTCAAAAACCGCCCCGGTTCGGGCATACTCTGGGATTCCCACCGACTTCCATCATCAGGAATCCATCAGGAGATCCGCGCCGCGATGTTTCGCAACCTCAGCACGTTCGGCCTGCCCCTCTCGGGACGCCCCAGCGAACTCATCGAGCTGGCGCTCTCCTTCGGCTTCGACGCGATGGACATCGACCTGCTCGACTTCCAGCAGCAGGCGGAGGCGTTCGGCGTGACGCATGCCCGGCGGCTCATGGTGAGCGCCCGGCTCAAGAGCGGCGTGTTCCGGCTGCCCCTGACGATCAGCGGTGACGAGGCGACATACGCGGCGGAGATCGCCGCCCTGCCGCAGCGGCTCGAGCTCGCGCAAGCCACGGAAGCCACCCGCGCGGTCGCGACGATCGCCCCCGCCTCCGACGAGCACTCCTTCAAGGACTTCTTCGAACTGCACCGCACGCGGCTCGACACGCTCGGCGGGATGCTCGACAAGCACGGCATCACGCTCGGGCTGGCGGTGACGCCGGAGACCGAGGACCGTGCCGAGGCTGCGCATCAGTTCATCCACACGTTCGAGGGCCTGCTCGGCCTCTTGGCCGTGTCGCATCCGCGGATCGGCGCCGTGGCCGACTCCTGGGCCCTGCACGTCACCGGCGAGCCGTTGGACCTGATCGCCAAGGTGCCGAAGGGACGGCTGGTCGAGGTGCGGCTCTCCGACGCGCCCCGCGACGTGGCCGGCGACGCGCTGTCGCACACGCAGCGACTGATGCCGGGCGACACCGGCGCGATCCCGATGGCGGCCGTGCTCGTGCAGGCGAAGAACGCCGGATTCGACGGCCCAGTCACGCCGTGGGCCGACCGCTCGACGCTGGCCGGCCGCGGCCGGGAGCGGATCGTGAAGCTCGCGGGGGACAGGCTCGAGGCCGCCTGGAAGGAGGCCGGCCTGCCGATCGTGCCGCGGTGGTTCACGCCGGTCGCCAAGGACGCCTTCGGCCGTCCGATCGTCGACGAGGCGGCCTTCGCGGCCGTGCCGGGCGCGGAGTGACCGCGACCGGCTGCGTCCACTGCCCGTGCGTCAGCCGCCCTCGCGGATCCAGGTCACCTGCGGCGAGCCACCGTCCTTCGCCGATCCCCGGATGAACTCCGAAACATAGCGGAGCGTCTTGGCAGGGCGGTCAGGGTCGCGGAAGGAGTCGCCCTTCTGCAGGATCGGCAGCTGGTCGGGCATGCCGCCAAACGACCGCGTGCCGGCGGCCTGGCAGGGATACCACCAGCCGTGCCCTTCGGCATCGACCAGGTAGAACTCCGGATAGCAGTGCCCCTCGACCCACACGGTCCGCGCCGGAATCCCCTCGGCACGGGCCATGGCGATGAACAGGCAGCTCAGTTCCTCGCAGTCGCCCCAGCCGTCGGCCAGGGCGCGGGCCGCCCCCTTCAGTTCGCCGTTGCGATACTCGACCTTCTCCCGAACCGTGTCGTAGATCGCCTCGACTTTTCGCCAGCCCTCCAGGTCGGACGCGGTCTCCTTGGCCAGCTTGACGATCTTCGGGTGCCGGGTCTCGATGTAGGGGCTCGGGCCGAGGAAGGCCCGCAGGTCCCGGTCGGGCTTCAAGGGTGTCGTCAGCGTCGATGGATCGGCCGGCGGCCTGACGGACGCCCGCTCCATCGAGAAGGTGACGATCGCCTGGGCGGTCGTGCCGGCCGGCAGGTCGGGAATCTCCACGATCATCTGCTTCACCCCTCCGGGCAGCGTCCGATACCGCAGGCCGCGGACGTCGGGCGAGACCTCCTCCTGCACGATCTGCACCTTCTGCTCCGGCCAGTCGGTCGGCACCGGCATGGTGGCGTAGATGTCGCGGCACGCGGCGCCCTCCGCCTTGACGCGAAGGCCGACGCGAAACCGCTGCACGCGGGCGTCCCCGAGCGTCGGGGCGGCCGACGCTCCCTCCTCGGCAACGAACTGCCCGCTCGCGGGCGCGACGCCGAGGAGGGCGGCGGCGAGCACCAGCCCCGCCGTGGCCCACGACACCCGGACGCCACCGCGCAGGCGGAGCGGACGGCGCGTGCCGTGGCTCTGCCTGTCGCCCTGCGCGGCAGGGAGCGCGGCAGGGTGCGCGGCAGTCTGAATGGCAATCGGGACGGCATTCTGGCGGACCATGTCAGAGTCATCGTCCGCGCGACGCCGTGGACTCGCGATCCGGGCCACCCCGCCCGATCGGGCAATCTGCGGCGGGCGGGCGAAAACGCTCGATTGTTCGGCCCTTCGCCGGTTGCTACACTGCGTGGCTCGGTTCGAATCGTGGCCTGAGCATCTCCTTCCTCCAACCCGTTTGCCCCAAACCCCCCACGCATGGTCAACCGCAACCTCATTCGCGAACTGGAACTCGGAAACGACCTCGATCAGGAACTCGAACTCGCCATGGCCGGCGCGGACGCCGGCGAGTACTCCGTCGGCACCTCCACGCTGGCGGTCAACTCGGTGCTCGAGGGGAAGATTCTCCGGGTGGACGACGAGTTTGTGCTCGTCGACGTGGGGTACAAGAGCGAGGGCCACATCCCGCGCAACGAGTGGGACGAGACGGAGCCGGCGCCGCAGGTGGGCGACGTCGTCAAGGTCCTGCTGGAGGAGTTCGAGGATGGCCAGGTCGAGGAGCAGCGGGGGCTGATCACACTCTCCAAGCGGAAGGCCCGTCGGATCGAGGACTGGCTCCGCGTCATGGAGAGCGTCCACGAGAACGACGTGGTCACCGGGTTCGTCACCCGCAAGATCAAGGGCGGCCTGCTCGTCGACATCTCCGGTGTCAACGTCTTCCTGCCGGCCAGCCAGGTCGACATCCGCCGGCCGGCCGACATCGGCGACTACTGCGGCCGCGCGATCCAGTGCCTCGTGCTCAAGATCGACGAGGCGCGCCGTAACATCGTCGTGTCGCGGCGGGCGCTCATCGAGCAGGAGCGGGCCGAGCGGAAGAAGCAGCTCATGGAGACGCTCGAGGTGGGCCAGGTCCGCCGCGGCGTCGTGAAGAACATCGCCGACTTCGGCGCGTTCGTCGATCTCGGCGGCATCGACGGCCTGCTGCACATCACCGACATGAGCTGGGGCCGCATCGGCCATCCCAGCGAGATGGTGCAGATCGACCAGGAGGTTGAGGTGCAGGTGCTGCACATCGACCGCGAGCGCGAGAAGATCGCGCTGGGCATGAAGCAGCGGACGGCCAGCCCGTGGGCCAAGGTCGCCGACAAGTACCCGGTCGGCACCGTCTGCAAGGGGACGGTCGTCAACGTCATGAGCTACGGCGCCTTCGTGAAGCTCGAGGACGGCGTCGAGGGGCTGGTGCACATCAGCGAGATGAGCTGGACCAAGCGGGTCAGCCATCCCAGCGAGCTGGTGAAGCCGGGCGACGAGGTCGAGGTCGTGGTGCTGGCCATCAACAAGGAGAAGCAGGAAATCTCGCTGGGCATGAAGCAGACCCAGCAGAATCCCTGGGAGAAGGTGGCCGCCGACTACCCGCCGGGCGCGATCGTCAAGGGCGTCGTCCGCAACCTCACCAACTACGGCGCGTTCATCGAGATCGACGACGGCATCGACGGGCTGCTCCATGTCACCGACATGTCGTGGACCCGCAAGGTCACCCACCCCAGCGAGATGCTCGAGAAGGGCCAGGAGATGGAGTGCAAGGTGCTCTCCGTCGATCAGCAGCGGCGGCGGATCGCCCTGGGGCTCAAGCAGATGGCGGACGACCCGTGGTCGACCGACATCCCCAAGCGTTACAAGACCGGCGACGTCGTGAAGGGGACCGTCACGAAGATCACGAACTTCGGCGTCTTCGTCGGCCTCGAGGACGGCCTCGAGGGCCTGCTGCACATCTCGGAACTCTCCGACGACAAGATCGAGAATGCCGAGGACGTCGTGAAGGTCGGCGATCCGCTGGAGGTGAAAATCCTCAGGGTCGACACCGACGAGCGGAAGATCGGCCTCTCCAAGAAGCGGGTCGGCTGGTCGAGCGACCGCGATGCGGAGACGCCGCCCGAGGCCTGAGCCCGTCGGTCGCGAACATGGACGCGAAGACGGCCTGACGCCGCGGGATGCGCCGTGGCGTCACGGACTCGGGAGATCGATCGCGAGCACGCGCCCGATCTCCTCGACCGATCCCGTGCCGTTCACGCCCCGGACCGGCGCCAGCCGCAACGTGTCGCCCCGGGCGATCCGGCCGGGCTGATCGGCGGCGACGGCCACGCGGCGCGGAACGGCATGGCTCGGGGACCGGTCGCCGACGGCCGCGGGGCGGTGCTCGAGCGCCTCGCCCGTCGCCGGGTCGATGACGTCGAGGGCGATGAGTTCGCGGTCCCCGTGGCCGAGGACTGCCGCGCCGGGCCGGCGGACCCAGACGAGCACGCGGCTCCCCGGGGCGATCTGCCGCAGATCGACCGCGGCGACACCGCCCGAGGACGGCAACGGCGGCACGGGCCGGCCGATGGGCGCGTCGGCCGGGGCATCGCCGGAAAGCGGCCGGACCTGCGGCTTCGCGGGCGGCGCGGCGGCATGAGCGGCTGCGGCCGGCTGCGCAGGGACGGCCGGAACTGGAGCCGGAGCCGGGGCAGCGGCCGAAGGTGCTGCGCCAGCGGGCGCCACGGCCGCGGCCGCCGGTTCTGCGTGACCGGGGCTACCGTCGGTCGGCACGCCCGTCGCCTCGATCAGCCGGCGGCCGCGGTCCGCGAGCCTGCCGAGGTCGCCGGTGAGCGTGAATCCTCCGGCGACGATGCCGAGGGCGGCGCACTTGGCCAGGAAAGACTGCATCGGGGCGGTGGCGTGAGGGTGCGGGACGGTCGGCGTCGGGCGGCGTCCAAGTATGCGCCGCACGAACCTGCGTGCCGGCGGCGGGCGGCCGGTGTGGGCCGCCACGTCGCGGCGTCGCGGCGTCTGATGACGGTTGTGCCGACGAGTCCGGCCGCCCGAGGCTGCGGCGGATCCTGCCGACGCGGCGCACGCGGGCCGATCATCGCGGCCTGATCGGGAACGTCCCGGCGGCTCGCCGGCTGCTCGAGCGGCGTGTAGAGTGCTGGCCGTAGCGTGGGCGGCGCGACGGCATCCCGCTCGCAGGGGGGCGTCTTCGCGCCCCTCCGCCACCGCAGCCGGGGGCTCCCGACATGGATCACGCCGACCCGCCAGCCCGCGAGATCGTCGACGCCGTCGCAGCGGCTGCCTCGGTCGACGAGAAGCTCGCGGCGCTGCGTTCTCACTACCAGGTGGATCTCGTGCAGCCCGGGCACCGGTTCGAGGACGGCGCGACGTACTTCATCGTCGGCACCGCCGCGTGCTGGCTCGTCCGGATGCGGTCGCCGGCCGTCGTCGACGGGCACCTGCATTTCGACTCCTGCGTGCACGGCATGCCGATGAAGCCGCTCGATGTCGAGCGGCTCCAGGCCGCCGTCGCACGGCGGCGCGTGCACGTGCTGCTGCCGAAGGCGTTTGATCCGGCGGAGCGGGACCGGATCATCGACATCGGCGCGTTCAGCCAGCTGATCGACTCCGCACAGCGATCCGGCCTCGTGCCCGGCATCGCGACGATCATCCAGGTCCGCGACTGCGAGTTTCGCCGCGGGCGGCATCTGCAGGCCCTGCAGCTGATGGAGACGCAGTTCCAGGGATTCGTCGGCAGGGCGAGCCAGCGAACGCAGCGGCTGGCGCGGGAGGAGGCAGACATCGCCTCCGGCAAGCTCCGGCTCTCGCCGAAGGAGCTGCAGGCGAAGCGGCTGCGCGACGGCCAGCAGACCCAGCACGTGGAACGTGCCCGCACGAAGTTCCAACGCGTGCTGGAGGGCCTGCGGACGATCGTCCAACGCGGCATGTAGGCCGCACAGCGGCCGTCGCCCGGGCCGCCGTCGCGTCATGCCAGCCGTTTCAGGCCAGGCCGGCCAGCGCTGCGAGCACCTGCTCGTCATGGCCGGCCGCACGCACCGCCTTGAAGACCTTCGCGACCGTGCCGTCGGCGGCGATGATGAACGTGCTGCGGGCGATGCCCAGCGACTTTTTCCCGTACATGTTCTTCTCCCGCCAGGCCCCGTACTTCTCGGCCACCTTGTGGTCGACGTCGGCCAGGAGCGTGAACGGGAGCGTGTACTTCCGGCGGAATTTCTCGTGGCTTTCCGGCGTGTCGGGGCTGACGCCGAGGATTTCAGCTCCGTGGCGGGCCAGCTTCGCCCGGGCGTCGCGGAAGCCGCAGGCCTCCGTCGTGCACCCCGGGGTGTCGTCCTTGGGGTAGAAATAGAGCACTACGGGCCTGCCCCGGAGGCTCGACAGCTTCAGCTTCGTGCCGTCGTGGGTTGGCAGCGTGAAGTCGGGGGCCTTGGCGCCCTCCTCGATCCAGTCGGCCATGGGTGTGTCAGCTCCTGCGGTGTGTGCGGCCTGTATGTGCGGCGGGACCGGCAGATGCCGGATCGACCCATGACGACCAGTTGTAGCCGCCAGCATGAGGATCGGGGAGATGACCCGGTGGCCGCGCTGGCTGCCCGGGCGGCGCTCCTCACTCCCCCCGGCCGCGGCGGCCTCTCCGTCGTGGGGATCGGCGGCCCCGAGGCCACGGCGCTCGTCGCGCGGCTGTTCGCGCCGCGTGGCCGGACGCCTCTGGCGGAGCGGCCCACGCCGGCGATCGTGTTCGGCACGTGGCGGGCCACGGTCGACGGCCCCGGGGAGGACGTCGTGGTGGTTCGACGGGCCGACGACGCCCTGGAGGTTCATTGCCACGGCGGTCTCGCGGCGGCCGAATCGGTCCTCGGAAGCCTCGAGCGGCTCGGCGGCCTGCGTCAGCCGTGGGCCGACTGGCTCCGCGCCGGTGGCATGCCCGAGATCGAACTGGAGGCCCACGAGTCCCTGGCCGCGGCGGGCGGGCCGAAGGCGGCGCGGATTCTCGCGCGGCAGCTGGCGGGCCGGCTGGAGGCCGAACTCGGCCGCGTGCGGTCGCTGCAGTGCGAAGGCCGCGGGGCCGACGCGTGCGGGCTGATCGAGCGGCTCCTGCGGGCGGCGCGGGTCGGCCTGCGGCTGACGCGCCCCTGGCGGGTGGTGGTGGCGGGGCCGACCAACGCCGGCAAGAGCAGCCTCGTGAACGCGATCGCGGGGCACTCCCGATCGATCGTGTCGCCGGAGGCCGGGACCACGCGGGACCTGCTCGAGACGCGGATCGTGCTCGACGGCTGGGAGGTGGATCTCGTCGACACCGCCGGACTGCGGGCCGTCGGCGAGCACGCCGGGGAGGTCGAACGCGCGGGCATGGCCCGGGCGATCGCCGCATGCAGCGCGGCGGACCTCGTGCTGCAGGTTCGAGACGGGACGGTGACTGCGGAGCCGAACGCATCCGCGACACCGCATGAACTGCCGGTCTTCTCGAAGGCCGACCTTGTCGCGGCTCCCGCGGCGGCAGGCGGCGACGCGCTCTGGACGAGCGTCGTGACGGGCCGGGGCGTGGAGGAGCTCGTCGCCCGGATCGTGCGGCGGCTCGTGCCGGAGGAGGCCGACGATCCGTCGCTGCTCGCCGGCGCGGTGCCCTTCACGCCGCGACAGGTGCACATGCTCGAACAGCTGCGTGGGAGCGTCGGCCCGGCCGACGCCGCCGCCAAGACGGAGCGCGCGGCCGCCGCGGAATGACCGGCGTTGTCCGCTCGATCGCATCGCATCAGAGCTGACCGAAAGACGACCCCGGAAGCCTCGACACGGGCGAGCCGGGCTTGATGCACGCAAAACACCGCATCCTGCGGTTTTTGCTTGGCGGGCATCCGCCCGCTGGTGCTGCGCTCGGCATCCTCCCGAGCCACTTGTGCGCAAAACACCGCATCCTGCGGTTTTTGCTTGGCGGGCATCCGCCCGCTGGTGCTGCGCTCGGCATCCTGCCGAGCCGCTTGTGCGCAAAACACCGCATCCTGCGGTTTTCGCTTGGCGGGCATCCGCCCGCTGGTGCTGCGCTCGGCATCCTCCCGAGCCACTTGTGCGCAAAACACCGCATCCTGCGGTTTTTGCTTGGCGGGCATCCGCCCGCTGGTGCTGCGCTCGGCATCCTCCCGAGCCATTTGTGCGCAAAACATCGCATCGTGCCGAGCAGCACGGGGGCGATGCAACCGGAGGCAGACGCAGGCCTGCCTGAAGACAGCCGCTTTGGCGGGCATCCGCCCGCTGGTGCTGCGCTCGGCATCCTCCCGAGCAGTCGGGGGTGACGCGGCATACGCGATTCCTCGGCAACTCCTGGTTGTGAATGCATCCGGGAGGGGTTGCCCGTGCCCCGGGAGCCGGCCTTGGCGGCCAGCGCAGACAGGATG
>Ga0209401_1000021_pt1 | contig 124557 bp, 189 predicted proteins | sample M_140807_MF_Meta_FD_187318 | JGI IMG/M metagenome (GOLD analysis project Ga0209401, IMG submission 187318) | Freshwater microbial communities from Lake Montjoie, Canada to study carbon cycling - M_140807_MF_MetaG (SPAdes) (version 2) | ecosystem: Environmental > Aquatic > Freshwater > Lake...
CATAGAGGCAAATATTCATATGCGTATTGAAGTCGACCTAAAATCTCACGAGCCAATGCGCCTTTGTTTGCAAGAATTGCAATCTTATAATCAATGTTGAATAGTACAGTCCAAAGCATGTATCCAACTGTCGTAGTTGTCTTACCAACCTGACGAGGCATCTTTGCAATACAGAAACGATTGTTGTGAAATGTATCAACCATCTCTTCTTGAAATGGCCACATGTCGAATGGAACAAGACCTTTGTCCACATTGACAATCTTCACATATGTTTTGATGAAGTAAATTGGGTCTTCAGAACACTTTACAATCTCTGCAACCTGTTCTTCAGTGTAGGATATCTCTACACCTAATCTTTTTAGACTCGCATTACCATTATACCCACCACCATTATCACTCATTGATTTTTCTTCAAAAATTTTACCAGTTCTGTTGTTGAGCCAACAAAAACTGCTTTGTCAACATTCACATTTCCGCTTTGTTTTTTCTCTTCTGAACCTTGTAAATCTCTCTTGCGCTTTTGCAATTCAAGTAAGTCTTTATTTAAATCAGATAAATTTTTGATGAATGTTGCGGCAACTTCATATGCTCTTGGTTGTTCAGATTCGTTTGCTACCAACAAAAGATTATCAAAAGCAACACCACCTTTGTTGATTAATTTTTTGATATTCTGTCTGGCAAACTCAACATCTTCTTCAATGGTTGAATCTTTTATTTCGACAACGGCAGTCTCTTTGACCTCAATTACATTTGTTGGTGTTATTGGGTCTATGTCGAATATGTCTGATAAGTTTTTATCTATGCTTTTCATAATGTATCAGGGTATTCTTTTGACTGAATGGTATATCCAAAATCGTCATTAGTATCCGCAGTGACTGGAGATTGAGTAATCTTTGTGTTTGCTATCAATAATGGTGTAGTCTCTACAGTAGAAACGACATATCTTGCATGTGAATCTGCACCAATAACAATATCGTTTGCAGACAATACACCAGTCATCGAAGTTGCAATGAGAGTGTTTGAATTTGGTCTCCAGTACAATACTGTGCCAAGAACATCTCTCTTGTTTTCAACATTGATAGTCTCACCTTCAAGATATGTTCCGTTTCCTGTGTTTGCAGTATTCTGCATAACTACAGTCTGAATTGCTTTGTTATTGGTATCGTAGAACAAGTTTGTTGTAGAACCACCAGTGATAATGTTTGCACCATTGGCAACAATACCACTATCGATACCAATAATGATAGCACTGTTAGCAACAGGACCAAACAGATATCCTTTGACAGTGAATGTCAAATCCCATGTAATGATTCTTTGTGAATCTAAACCACCCTCATATTCTATGTTCTGTGAAACACTATTGAGAACAATAGGAATGTCTTTGATGATATTCAGTGATGGAACTAAATTGGCAGTGACTGTATAGTCTGGAACAAAATATGGTAGAATTTGCTCAACGATTTGTGTACCATCTTCAATGTTACGAACAAATATGCTTAGAGTAAAATCAAAATTATATGGTGCACCAACATACTGAGACTTGACTGTTCTTTTGACTGTTGTGTCAGCGGCCGCAATCTTAATAGCCGATTGTTGCTTACGGCTAGAATCATATGAAATGTTTGTCATTTCAAAATTAAGTCTAGGTAAACTAATAGCAACTGACTTTGTTAGAGTAGGGTCTTGCTGTAATCTTGTGATGAATTTTTCTTTGGCACCATATGCAAGAGGCACTTTAATAACTTCTCTTGCAGTGCCATCATTAGCATATCTTTTGATAGACAAATTATTAAACATCGTACCAAAAATTACGACATATTTTCGAAAGCTACGATTGTAAAAATGAGTACCAAACATTACGGTTCACCAAATGGATTGTTTTCAGAGAAGTCGATGATATTATCACCCTCTGTTTGAACAATTTTATTATCTGCAATATCTTCAAATGAGAAGTCGAGGTCTTGTGCTTTTGATTCACCACTTGTTGAAAGTATCCAAGATGCATTACTTGTGGCACCTTTAATGGCTTGTAAACTTGTGAATGTTCCATTAATCTTAATAACTTCAAGTTTTCTTGTTGTCGAATTAAATGATGTACATTCAGCAAAAGCGGTTGCTGTAGCAACATTGCTACCTTGATATACTGTCTCATTATTTGCCGCATCGAAGTTTCCGCTACCTCCAGCATTTACAGACAATGTTGTTACTGTATAATTGTGTCTAATTTGTTCATCAACTTCTTCAACACCAGTTTCAATAATTTCACTTGAGAATACGAACTGTCGAAGTTTCAATGAATACAAATATACATTGTTGTCACGCCCACGACCCAATGGATAGAACATTGCAGGAGTGTTCTCATGCTCAACATGAGCAATTTCAAAGAAGTTTTGTACAAGAGGAATGTAAACTAAGTCACCTTCTTGCGCCCTAAACAATCCTGGAACACTTGCTTTAAATCTGCGGCGAGAAACAAGCATAGTCATCTCATCACGAATATCAAGGCCAAACTTAGAAATGAAATCACCTTCACCTTCCATACCAGATACATTGTTGATGTACATCTCAATTGGGTATGCTGTGACATATTTCTTCAGTTGGTCTTCACCATACAACTTATCAATACTTGAATTGTCTGTAGTTCTTGGCAAATAGTAAACATCTATACCATAAATTTTCATAGCCTCAATCATCAAATCCTCAACGAGCAACTGCTCATTGGTTACTTGATTAACCGGAAAATTATTGAAATATAGATTCGTTGCCATTATTAACCAACTAAAATATCTGGCGGCAATACATTCAGACTTTGAATATCTTCTTCAATCTTTTGAATTTCAACAACAGCCTCATCGTAAATTGCTTGTCCATTCAACATCACACCACCTGGCATTTGAATACCTGCAAATTTTTTAAGGTTATTACCCCATTGTTTTTTAATTAATGCAATAGTGTATCTCTTTAAAAATCTATCATTCCAAACATCTGAGATGCCTGATTTTGAAATTGTTTGTCCAGTTGCTGTACTGGTGAATGCACTGTAAACATTCAATGAAGTTGATGAATTAATTTCAATGATTGTTTGAGTTTGACTGCCAACTGTGATATCATCACCAATAAAAAAATCATTGTAGAAGTTTGTTCCAGTACCAGTTACCACAACTGAAGCATTTGCAACATTGGCTGTTCCAGATGCAGTAAATGTATCAGGGTCTAATTTACGATAACATTCAACAACTACCCAATCATTTTCTTTTATGCTATTATTCCAATCAATATCAAGAAACAATTTGTTGAGATGGCGATTGAAACGATATTGTGGTTTACCAGAGAACAACAAATTCAATGTTGCGATATGTTGCATTGTGATTTCATATGGCACATATGACACTGAAGTAAAGTCATACAAATCATGCAATCTTAATTGATAGCGCAAATCGAACATGTTGATTGATGAGTTTGAATCATCAAACGGAAACACATTCACAACACCAATCACTGCATCAGGAACATAAATCCATTTTCTTGCAATATCATCTGTTGTAATTTTATGCTTCATGTAAATCTTCTCAACACCATCGAAGTGATAGTCTTGAAAGAATTGTAATGCTTCATCTATTCTATCTTCTAATTGGTCATCATCGACATTGATATCGATGACAGGAAAACCCAACTCACGAAGACAGTAGGTTTTAAAAGTGGATCTTGTTGTTGGTTTAGCCATAGTAGTATATTTATCCTAGTGCAATTGCAAGTGCCAATATATCACCAACTGTGGCACCGCCGCCAGCGGCCGCAGTTGTTTGTCTTGTGTTATCAGGGAATATAATGCCGTCTGCTGTCACATTACCTTTAACACCGATACCACCAGCAACAATTATCGCACCAGTTGTGTTTGATGTTGATACCGTTGTACTTGTAACATTAATCTTTGCTACATTAAGTGTCGCTATAGATTTATTGAATGTGAAGGCGGCATTGGCGCCAAAAGAACCAGCGTCATTGAACTGTACTTCTGTTGTAAGTCCAGCAGGCTGAGTTGTCCTAATCGAACCAAGAGTGTTCGATGAAGTCTTATAGTAAATTATACCATCGGCAAAATTGAGAGCAATCTCACCGTTAGCAATAACACCTAAAGAAGGAGTGGCTGCCGCTGTACCCGAAGAACGGACTGCAATGACTGTATTTGCCATGCTTAGAAAGTTCCGCCAGCCGATTCAACTTTCAAAATAACATTATTTTCTTTTGCAGAAACTTTCTCTGTAGATTTTACTTCTTCAACTTCTTCTTTGGTAGACTCAATTATTTCTAAACCTAGTTTTTTTCTTTTTGAATTTGGTAGCATGTCTTCTAACTGTTTGATGTAATTGTTTTTATCAGCAATATCATTTTCAATATTGGCAACTTTATCATTCAATTTTGCAAGTTCTCTTGCCTGTTCATTCAATGCAGTCTGTAGACGATGTTTATCAGCATCACTATTGCTAGTGTTCTTAATGATATTGTCTTTGTTTTCAACTTCAGAAGTTAGAGAAACAATCTTGTTTTGTAATTCATTTTTTTCTCTAACAACAGAATCATATGAATTACCTTTTTCTTGAAGAACAGGTATTTCTTTTACCTTCTCATCAAGAAATTTGATTTGAGTCTGAAACATAAAATTTTGTTTCAGAACCGCAGTAAAGTTTTCTAGTACTACCTCATTGTAGACATTTATAAAATTTGCATCGGACATAATAAAACCCTTTCATAGTATTAATTATATATTAGAAACTTCCGCCATTCAAATGTGCAAATGTTGGAACACCAGCAGAACTGATTTGTAGCACATGACCTTCAGTAGCTGAAACTACAGTAGTCAATGCGCTTGAACCTTGACCAAGAACAACACCATTCAATGTAAGTGCAGTATTACCTGTACCACCATTACCAACTGCAAGTGTACCAGAAATGTGAGTGGTAAGACCAATCTTACCATAGCTAGGCGCAACACCTATACCACCAGAGATTAGGGCATTGCCTGTAGCAACATCAGCGAGTGATGCTAGAGTTGTTGCACCAGATGCATAGATGATATCACCAGTAGTATATGATGCAAGACCTGTACCACCACGAGCAACAGCAAGTGTGCCAGAAGTAACTTGAGATGCGGCAATTGCAATCTCTGCGGCAGTTACTGCTGAAACTTCACCATACTGATTAACAGTTAATGATGTGATTGTATTACCAGCGGCAACACCACCAGTTAATGTGTAACCAGTATTCGCCTGTGATGCAAGTTTAGTGCCATCAAAGATAACTCTTTGACTTGATGTGAATGATGTTCCATTTGTACCACCTCTTGCAATAGGCAATGTGCCTGTTGTTACAGCAGATGCATCGATAGCAATAGCAGTATTAGTAACAGCAGAAACTCTACCATATGCATCTGTAGTGATGACTGGATGATAAGATGATGAACCATATGTACCAGCAGTTCCTGTATTTGCTAATGTTGCAAGTGCAGTGCCGTTGAATGCAACAATACCATTTGTAAATGATGTTTGGTTTGTACCACCATCAGCAATAGCGATTGCAGAAGCAAGACTAGAGACTGTACCACCAGTGATGTTTGCTCTTAGTGTAGCAGTATTAGCGGCAGTTAAAGAACCAGTCGCAAGTGTATTTGATGTTGGGTCTGTTACTAATCCTTTGAATAAGAAGAAGTTACCTGCGGCTTGTCTGACAAGACCATGATATGTTACAGAAGAACCTGTGTTTGCTTGTCCATAGAAACCAATATCTAAAACATCACCAACTGTATTATTGGTAGCAAGTTTGATTAGAGAATCGGTTGTTGTTACTGTTGAAGTATTGACTGTTGTGGTAGTACCAGTAATAGTTAAGTTACCTGTAACAGACAAGTCGCCAGAAATAGATTGTGCGCCAGATGTACGAACAACAGTATTGTCAACATCAATAATAACTGTAGTATTTGCAGCCGTTACAGCAGTAGTGATACCATCACCACCTTTGAATGTGAGAGTATCTGTAGAAAGAGCAACAGGATCAGTTCCTGTATCACCAGCAATGTTTAGTGTAGTTGAAATTGAGACATTAGCCGCAGAAGTAATACGACCTTTTGCATCAACAGAGAATGTAGGAATCTGTGTAAGACCACCATATGTGCCAGCAGAAACACCAGTCGAACCTAGTGTTAATGGAATGTTTGCATTTGCAGAACCGTCAATAGAAACAGTACCATTGGCATCACCAGAGACACCAATCGTTCTTGCAGTTGCCCAAGTAGATGCAGTATTTGCATTACCAAACAATGATGCATAGATTGCAGTCGCTGAAAAGATACCTGCTGTATCTCTTTTTACAATCGTATTTGCTGTATTAGCAGATGCCGCATTCTCAAGTAGTTGAGTATAGTAGCGACCACCAATTGCAATAACTTGATTGCCGGCTTGACCTATGAATAACTTACCAGATGTGTTTGAATAAGCAGGTTCAGCAACATTCAGTGTCGTAGGGGCTGCCGTTGTTTCTGAATATTTCAGTTGAATAACTGTATTTGCCATGGCTTCTTACCTTATTGTTATAATTGATGTTCTATTTATGATTTCTCAAAATGACCCGCCGACAAGAGTGGTTGGTTGACTTGCTCTCACATCATTTGCTTCAAACTTTCCTGTCGCAGAATTATATACCAACGATTGACCATTAGTAACATTAAGAACATCCACATTCGATAAACTACCTAATGAAATGTTTGATGAAGGAATTGCTGAAAGTGAAGCAACGGATTTTGTAGAAGGTCTAATCGAAACCGTTGATGCAGAATTCGTAATTACTGTTACATTCGTTGCCATTATCGTGTCACTGATGGAAGAACTGTTGCGATACCCTCAACAACTCTAGTTTTGATATTTGCTGGACTTGTCATAACCAAATCATAAACATATCTTCCGGGAGTCAAATTTGAAGTGTTTGCTGATGTCATAGTCATTGTTATTTCACCATTAAATGCATCTGTGATTGATACTGTGAAATTTGATGATGTTGTTGAGTAATGTGATTTACGCATCTGTGCTGATGCGCTATATGATGTTAAGTTTTGACCGACACCGGCACCAGTATTCACATTAATTTTTGATGAAAAGTCGGCACCTTGTTCGACCGTAATTTCTGCATAACCAGCCATTGCATTCCCCCGAAAACTTGTTAATACTCTATTTAGTCATTCATGGCACTAATAGAAACAAAAAACCCCGCCTTGGCGGGGATTTGTTATAGTGAATTGTATTATTCTGTCGGCCAGTTCTGTGCTGTTACAACAGTTACCAAAGCAGGAACATCTGCGGCACCAGCAATTGCAGTCACTAATCGTGTGCATTCTGCAAGCACAGCGGCACGATATGTTACTGTTGCTTGTGGAATTGCAACATCTCTCTCTGCCTTGCGAATGACCATCCAGTCAGTTTGTGATAGAAGACTGTTTGCAGTTTGTTTGACAGTTGCAGTCCATAGAGTTTTCAAACCGTGTTGAACATATGGCTCACCGGCTGCTGGTGTAACAGTTTCATCATTGAGTTGTTTTGGATTATCAACACCCCAATAGAATCTGTCATCAAAGGCCACAGTCGTATCTTGTACTTCAGTGATACCAATTGCTTGTTTTTCTGCTAATGTAGTTAATCGTAACCAATTGGCAGGATACTGAACACCATTATGTTTGAATGGTGCATCCAATGGTAGAGTTTTGTTATCTAGTAAAAACATTTTTTTTCCTTATCGTGCATTCGAATATTTGAATGGGTTCTCGGCAAAAGCGGCATAGATGTAAGTCCATCCACTAAAGTTAGCATACTCAGAATTGCGCTTAGGTTTGAACCCGTTAGAGAGAATGTCGATGCCATCTGAATCAGTACTTTCTACTGCGGTTTGATTGGCATACAATTCTTTTAATGATGCATTATTTGGGTTACGGCTAGTATCAATTATTGTCCAAACTGTTGACGCAGTAGAATTGCTAGAGGCTTTTATCAAAATAAATCGTGGACGGAATCCAGTGTACACAAATGGACCGTCTGTAGAGCCATTGCCTGTGTAGCTACCGAATGCGCTGTACCCCGGTATTTCAGACCAACAATAAGCAACATTTGTAATTCCATTTTCATTCACAGCAACAACATTGGCAGGACTTCCAGCCGTTGCAAATCCAAAAGTTGTACTGCTACTTAAATCACTCAACACACCATCACCAACTGATGCGGCTGAAGTTGATGCCGATGTTGTATTCAAGAACAAGTTGGTATTAGTAGTTGTGCTTTTATGCTTAACATGCCAATAATCTGTACCAGTTCTTTCTTTACATATAATCATTGCAGGAACTGCATTCAATCCATGTCCAACAGTTGCGGCAGTAACTCCGTTTCCTGTCCAAGTCACAATGCTAAATCCTGCTGTAGGATTTGCGCTGACTTGTGATGATATAGTGCCACTTGTATTAGTGACTGCCGTACCGCCTGCTTTCCAAGCCCAACCAACATAAGTTCTATTTGTATAGTATACCTCACCAGCAGTTGAATCGGTATCTATAATATCAAATCCAGTTGAACTGAAAACATATTTTGCTGTGGTACTGCCAACAGCATCAGCACCTTCGACTGCGGTTGAATTTGACTTTAACCATTTTGATCCAGAATTATCACCACGAACTGAGTCTACCCAATAATGATGTTCTGCATCACTTCTATTTTTACTCCAAACTAAATCTGGTTGAAATCCTAAAGCAATACTTTTTTGACCAGTTGTTGGGCTTGCAACATTGGCTGTCCATAGGGCAGCGGTCATATTAAGCGCACCATTTTTAATTGCTGGCGCAGGTAAGTTATAAGTGTTTAATGCACTATAACCAGTTGGTGGGGTGTATGCGAATGGGCGCTGACCAAAGTTAACTGCGAATGTTACAGCGTATATTCCAGAGGCGCCTCCTGTATCAGAAAATGCTGGAGAAAAAGTGCCACTCAATCCAGTATATGCAGTACCTTGTGATGAGTTATTTTTATAAAATGTTAATGTTCCAGCATCCATGTCAAGAGCAACACCAATAACATCACCATTTGTGAATGATGCTCCATAAGCACTATTCGTTCCGTTGTTATACTTATTACCCGCTATACCATTATAGATATATCCAGTTGACAAGTTTCCAAGAAAATCAGTGATTCTTGTGGCAGATGATAATATTCCAACGGACCCTCGGGCACTGCCTGCGGTTTGTGTGGCTTCCCAATACCATTTTCCCGATGATACACCAATAGTTCCTTTAACGGCTCCTGCACTTCCTGAGCCGGTGGTTGCTATTTGCAAATTGCCTGCTGAAATTGTTGGGTCACTATAATAGTCTAATGGATTCAATACTGCATAGTTACTAGCCAAAGGACCAACAGTCGGCGAGTCTGTCATAAAATCGTAAGTAACACCAGCAGTTTTGCTGATGGCATTTGGCGTCCAGTTGTTGCCGTTACCTGAAGAATCTTTACCTATTGTTGCGGCTGTGTTATCACTTGTGTCTGCAAACTTCAAATAGAAACCGTTTGTGCCATATGTACCAGTATATTTTTTCGCAACCCATTGACCAGTAAGAGTATCGGTTTCACCAAATGATGATGGTGTTAGTTGCTGACCATCGACTGAATGAAACTCGGCATAATAACCGTCAAATGGAGTTGTTGGAACTACACCTGCATCATTTTCAGTTCCAATGTATTGAGCCGCACTACTAGAGTTCCATTCAAGTGGTTCATTCTGAGCAATTTGACTGTTAGATGTCCATGTAGTTTGTTCCACACTGTTGACATAAACACGAAAACGATTAGCGGCCGTTGCTTGTGTAGTATCTACTGAAAATACAATATGATACCAAGCTGATGGGTCACGATACGCAATCCCACCAACAAGATTCATCCTAACACCACCACCAGCAGATATTTGAAGTGTGTTGCCGGCTTGAAATCTTGCACCCCAACCAGTACCATTATTTGTTGCTGAGTTACTTCCACCAATAAGTGTTTTACCAGAACCTAATATTCCACGCTTAACCCAAAAACTAACAGTCCAGATTGTGCGACTAGTTGTTGTGGCGTGTGTTCTATTCAAATAAGCACTTGCACTACTACGCAAGCGCACACTATTGTTTATGAAGTAACCACCTTGACCAGAACCACCAATCAAAGCATTATTATGAATTCCCATTATGAATACGCCGCAGTAAAGACACAGTGAACATTGCTTGTAGTACGCACAATATAATCAATTCTATCAACAGAATTTGCGGCTGTTGACAAAGTTGGTGCAGTACCATTAATAAAATCATAACTTGAACCGTATGCAAGTGTTCTGCTACCTGTACCATCTTGAACAACAAAGATTGAACCTGATTGACCAGCAGTTAATGCGCTAGGATTAGCAAGAGTCCTGTTACCACCAAGAGTCACTGTGAAGTTACAGCTTGTCTGTAAGTTTGGTGTGATGGTTGCGGCATCAGTCAATGTCGTAATTGTTGGAGCCAAAGCACCATCGATTGTGTCGCTCAATGCCAACTCACCTAATGAAGTAACATCAGTACTTGTGTAAATTGATTTAACTATTCTAGCCATATATTTCTTCTTTTAAAATTAAGACAGTTGAATTGCATCGTATGTTCCATCATATTTATAGAATGGAATTTGACCGAGTTGCAGTACAAGTGCAGTGTTTAATGTTCCATCATATTTATAGAATGGAAATATCGCATTAGTTAAAAATGTTGATTTTATTCTACTTAGTGCCATTTGTTATCCTTGAGGCATTGCAGATTTGATAGCATCAACTGTAGATGCTGAATCAATTGCTGTTTGCATTGTTGAGTATTTTGTTCTGATGGCGGCTCTAGCGGCTTCAGCAGCCGTTGCATCGGCACCAGGAATCTGTTTCATAATAACTTCATCGTAAGGTTTGAATTCTTCCGTTCTGGCTTGACGGCGAATGTCATGTGCAATTGCTTTTGCTTTAGTTACATTGATGGTAATCATTCAGTCACCTCTTTAGCCGCTTGTTCTGCAAACCATGCATCAGCACCAATGGCATGACCAGTTGGATTTGTGAAGTCTGTTTCCCATGCATTGAAAAATGTGTAATCTTCAGGAAGTAATGAAAAATCAATGATGTGATATGGTTTGCCAACCGGCACATCTTTACGAGCAATTTCTTCAATAGAAATACCACAACTAAGATTAGGCGTAACAATTGACAAGTGTCCTTCATCGTTTGGGTAAATAATAACTTGGCTCATATTTTCTTTCTTACCTGAAAAATATTAAATAAAAATTATTTGGTTCTGTTGGGGTGATGTTACTCATATTTAATACATAAAATCGATAAGACCCAACAGCAACACCGCCTCCATTATATCCAGCAACTTGTGCGTTTGACCCGCCTGGACCACTTGCTATTCCTGCAATTGCATAACTAGTATCTAGTAAAGCGGATGAAAAATTAATTGTATAATCACCTCCACCATTTCTTGTTACAGAACTAACATTAAAAGAAGCACCTACTGTAACTGTGCTTGATGCAATGCTACAAGAAACCCATGCTTTTGCTGTTGTTGAAGAATAAACTGGTTTAGTTGCTGTGTTTTGAGTACTACCGCCCACAAACATATTACCAGAAGAGTCAATACGCATTCTTTCTGTGCTGTTTGTATAAAACAGTTGTGAGTGTGCTGAAAATGTACCAAGAATTCCGGCACCCAAAGTTGCGGATTCGCAGATAAATCTTGCGTCTGCTGTGTCACCAGTAAGGCGTATGCCCTGCGCTGTGGTAACACTGTTACCTGTAATAACAAATTTTCCATCTGTGGGTGAACTAGTACCAACCCCCACATTACCAGATGCATCAAGACGCCAACGCTCAACACCTGCTGTGGTAAGTGCAATTGTATTTGCAAGTGGCATGTACATACCAGTTGATGTGTTACCACTGAAAGCAATTCCTGGTCTGCTCACACTACCAGCATTAAATGTACTAGTATTCGAAAATGTCACCTGCGCCGCAACATTAATCGAAGATGCGTATGATGCATCTGATTCTATGCGGTCAACAATTATAGTACCTGCCATTTTTTATCCTAATTCTTTATTTACGCTTTTGGGTATTTGGTTTTGACTGCTTGGCAGTCAGCAATGTACTTAGCAATCTGTGCTTGGTCACCTTTTACGATACCATCAAGATAATCAGTGATTGGTGGATACTCTGCTTGGCGTTTTAATATGTGAGCATGAGCATCAATGTATACTTGAATTGCGGTTTCATTTAATTTAACTACATTATCATTTTCATCATAGGCAACATCGTTACGAATTGTTGCCACATTAGAATGAGTTTTATATACTGCTTCGTGATTCATGCCGCTATCTCCATTGCTGTCATTGTACACATTCCAGGAGCACCACCAATGGCTCTTTGGTTAAAATAGCTTGTTTGCGTTGGTGCATTTCCATTGTAAAAAACTAATTCATATGTTTGTGCAGAAATTGTCCCTGGCGAATATATTTTATTTAAACTTGCAAAGTACAGAGAATTGGTAGCATTAGTTCCTGACTGATTAAAAACAGTAATATAGCTGTTGGTATCTAATGTTGAATTTACTCTATATGCATAATAGCCAAAATCAACAGTACTGCAAGACCAACCCCAATTAGAAAATACTAAAATTCTACTTGTCGTGCTGGTTGGAGTTATAGTGACAGATAGCCCCGTAGCAGTTGGATTATTATTTGAACCATTAGATGCGGATGATGTTACAATTGACTGAACTACTTGCAATACCGAACCAGTTTGTTGCAAAATTGGATTGCCAGAACTGTTTAATATTTTTGTGTTTGCGGCCGATAAAGTAACATTACCGTTTGCAGAAAATGTTCCGGAAGAAAATGCTCCAGCAAGTTGTAAATTTCCACTTGAATCAAATCGTGCATACTCAGTACCAGCTGAATTCAGAACGAATACATTTGATGTGGTAGACTGTAGTGTATCTGCTTTAATTGTGCTTGCCATAAATTTCTCTTTTATCCTTTTGGATACTTGCTTTTGACTGCTTGAACTTTTGCTAACATTTCAGCGGCAGCATCTCCGCCTTTCCATAAAGCATCAAGTTGGTCACCTATTGGCGGATATTCTACTTGGCGTTTAGATTTATATGCATGGGCATCAATGTAAGATTGAACTGTAGCTTCATTGTAGTGAACTACATTATTATGTTCATCATATGCAATCTCATCACAAATGCTAACGACTGTGGGATATGTTTTGTAAATTGCTTCATGTTTATTCATAATCATGCTCATGCTGATATCTCCAAAAGAGTGATTTGCGCTTGATTACTATCAAGATTTACATAAAAATATCCGCTTGTGTTTGTATTTCCAAATTGTGTTTTGTAAGTGGTTGCAGAAGTAGTTGCAGGAGAATCAAGATAGCAACAACTCCATTTTTGGTCACCACCAACTGAGGTGGTATCATTTAAACAAACTCTTTGGTCAGTTAATAAATTTGTAGCGCCACGCTGTAAATAAACAGTTCCGCCTGCACTAGATGCTTGAGTTTTAAAAAAACGCTGACTTACTAAAACTAATATCTTGCTTGTTGAACTTATTGGAGTAATTGTTGCTGTCAAACCAGTATCAACTACAGTTGTACTTGCCGATGAGACGGTAGAAGTGGTTGTTCCATTTACTACTTGCAATACTGAACCTGTTTGTTGCAGAATAGGCTTTCCAGAACTGTTTAGAATTTTTGTGTTTGCATTCGTTAAAGTAAGAGTTCCGGCAACATTCATAGTTCCAGTAACAGTCGCATTAGTGAGGGTTGCATTGCTGTTCGTTACATTAATGGTTACATTGTTTGTTGGAATCAAAGTCAATCCAGTGCTACTAGCCGTGAGGATAGTAGTGTTACCCACATTCAGACTAATCTGCTGTGAGGTCGCTTGAATTGTATCTGCAATAATTGTGCCGGCCATGTTTTACCTTAAAATATTGTCCAAGTGCTGTTGTTCGCTATTGTTACAACTACATTATTTGCAACAGTCAATGGACCAGCAGAACTTGCATTATAGCCTGTACTAATTGTGACATTCTCTGTCAGAGTAGCGGCGTTGATTCTAACAATTCCATATGTATCTGCACTTAGATATGGATTTGTAAGTATTCTTTGTCCAAGATAAACAACTTCAATATTACCTGTACCAGCTGGTGGTGCTTCAGTAAATACTAGTTGCCCATTGATTACTGCATACGAATCTGTCTTCTGCTTAACACCAGAAACGAAAACAAGCACGGATGCTTCGTTACCATATGGGTAAGTTAATGTGAATGCAGTTGCTGTACCATCACCAGAATAAAATTCTGAGTTGAATGTTCCTGCTACTTGCTGTTGTCCTAGGTATGCCATGTTTGTATTTAGTTGGTTTCTTCAGCAGGTTCAGGAGTATTGCCTTCAGCAAGCCATGCAAGATATTTTTGGTAGTCGGTGTTGGCTGGGTCAAAGGGTATAACCAAATTATCAGCCAATTTACAAACGCAAGACACTTCATTGTTAGAGTTTTTAATAAGTTTGTACATTTACATCTCCGCAGAAAAAGTTAATGTTAGGTCAGTCCTACCATTTTGATAAAAATTGCCTACATAAGCGGAAGCAGTAGTTATTGTAAAACCAGCAGCGCCTCCACTTACTGACGGGCTTGTTCTCATTGGAGTAGCATATGTTAGTGAATACCAAGTTGCGGCTGGGTTAACCACAATTCCGGGTAAAACTTGATAGTATCTTAAACACAATACCAACTCACGACCATAGTCACGATAATCGAATGCTGTGGCCTGTGGACCTTTTTCCAATTGAACACCAGTGATGTATAAAGTAGCACCACTGGAACCAACTATTGATGTTGATCCTGTGGCTTTTCTATACCCACCAGCAGTCCATGTATTAGCAGTTGTTGCATAATTTGATCCTGATCCTAAGTCTATAGTAAACCAAATTCCAGTACCATTTGTTGCACCTACCCATGTTCCTGTTGTATCTCCTGGAATTGTGATAGTTTTATATTCCCAAGTATTAGAGGAATTAATTGTAAAACTGAAAGCATATGTTCTGCTAAAAGCATCATTTCCTATTGTGCCTGAAAATGTTCCTGTTAAAGAACTACGCACCCAAAAAGACACAGCAATACTTGAAGCACTTGAAGCACCAAAACTTAAATCTGCTGTATTAAAACCTTCAATTGGTTGAGTTAAGTAAAACTGGTCTGTTGATAATGCCGAATAAGAGGATGATGAAGTTACGCCAAGATATTTTGTAAATCCTGCTGGCGGAGTTACAGAACCAGCATTTTGTTGTGCCGTAAATTTAGATGATTGAGTTACTCCGGCTTTCCATCTATCTACAATAAAACCACCATCCGCAGGAGTAACACTAGCACCAGCATTTCTCTGGTCAATCACCATGGCACCGTTAATGATTCTATTCTTAAATCCATACGGAGAAGAACCACCATTCTCATTGCTGAGTGCTTGCGATACTGTTTGAATTCCCATTATTGTTCTCTTAAAATTTTATTTATTCGTCAGCAGGAAGCGGTGTGTTGCCTTCAGCAAGCCATGCTTGAAACTCTGGATTGTCTTCTGAGCAAGTCACACGACAAATATTGTCATCATCAATACGAGCAAATATTCTTGGTTCGCCTTGTATGGTTGGTAAATATTTGTAAATCATAGTTCTGCACTCCATCCAAGATAAACAGAAGTGGCGCCAGCCCTAAGTCCGACTCCTTGACCTGCCGTAAGCCCCGAAGCTACAGTACATTCAACCCTTGCAGTATTTGTAGAAGCAGTTGTAAAAGCTGGCACAGAAGATAGAACAGCCGCAGATGCCGCAAAAACTAATTGATAATTACCAGCAGTTCCAGATTGTTCTAATGCGGTAGGATTGGAACGCATTGTTACAGGGAATGGAATACTAATTGCGCCAACTGTACTGGAAACACACCAACCAACACCCATTAAATCACTGGATGAGTTTACCGTTTGTTTATAGTAGTACCTCTGACAAAGCGCCAACTCAGTACCAAATGGTCGATAATCGAATGCTGTGGCTATGCTACCCTTTTCTAGCTGTACGCCTGTGATGTAGAAAGTAGCGCCGTTTGTTGCCACAAAATTGGTTGCACCTGTAGCGGCATAGTGAGCGTTGGTTGTCCAGGCGCCAGCAGTTCCTATATTATAAGTAGAACCTGTACCTAAATTAAATAACACTTGAGGCCCACGACCGTTTGTAGAATTCCATGTGCCTATAGTTGGTCCTGCAATCGTTACAGTTTTTTGTTCCCATGTATTTGCTGATGAGATTGTGTATGTAAAAGGATAAAACGCAGTACCAGCGGCACCTTCAATTATGCTGCCACCAAATGTTCCGGTCAACGAACTACGAACCCAAAAAGAAAATGTGACTGTTTGAGCGCCAGAAGCGCCCCAGCCTAAGTCGGCAATGTTGTAACCTTCAATGAATTGTTGAATGCCAATTACATCAGTTGCCGCCACCGAATATGCAGAAGTTGAAGTAACACCAAGATAGTATTTGTATCCTGTTGGCGGCGTAACCGAGTTCACATTTTGCTGAACATTGAACCGTGCGGCTCCAGAGTTGTTTTGCACAGTCCAACGGTCAACCGTGTACACCCCAGTAGTTCCACTGACACTCGCACCCGCATTCCTTTGGTCAATCACCATCGCACCATTAATGATACGGTTCTTAAATCCAAAATCATTTGGTGCATTGATTGCACCAACAAGAGTTCCGTAAATGTTATTATATGTTGCTGTTGGTGAACCTATGTTCGATGTTGCATTAGCAGATGGAACAATAGCGGCAGTTGTTAATGTGCCAATAATTGTCGGTTGACTAATATTTGAATTTGCAGCCAGCACTGTTATTGTGCTTGTTGTTCTGAAACCTAAATGACGGATGTGTACATTTGCATTCAATGGAGGTGCAGATGTAAATGTGATTGTTGTGCCAGATGTTGTATAGTGTGCAGGTGCTCTTTGAACAACACCATCGACAGTAACAAATACTGTGTTTGCATCAGCAGGCGGTTCTGATAATCCGTATGAAGACACATTACCATTTGCAGTGTAATTGTCTGTAGTAAAAACACGAATATTATTTGCTAACTTAGAATATGTGATAGAACCATCTGGCAATGAAACTTGAGCAGATGACTGATAGTTTCTGTAAACAACATAGACATTGTTTGTACCAGTTGGTGGTGCTTCTGTGAATATCAAAGAGTTACCATTGACAGTGTATGCTGTTATTGGTTCTTGTTGAATGTTCTCAACAAAGACTTCAAGGTCAGTTGCGAAATTAACTGAGCGAGTTAGTGTGAATGCTGTTGTTGAATTGTTACCAGAGAATCGTTCAGCATCCGTTGGTATCGGAGAAGAACGGCTTATATCCCACGGTAAATTATTATTTCCTAAGTATGACATAATTGTATTTATTCGTCCGCAGGTAGAGGTTCGTTGCCTTCAGCAAGCCATTTGAGATATGCTTGGTAGTCTGTGTTGGCTGGGTCAAATGGAATACAAGCATTATCAGACAATCGAATCACATCTTGTACTTGATTGTTTATAGGATTTTTAAAAAGTTTATACATTTACATCTCCGCTGTAGCAACTATTGGAGCAATGATATATGGTCTAGCTGTTGCTGTAAAACCAGTAGCACAAACTGTTCCTTCAATACTTGATGTACTAAATGTTGGTGTCCATGCTTGACCACCTTCAGAATTACCAGTTCCAGAAGTTATTGTTGGGGTTGCTCTCTTTGTAACTTTAAAAGGAATATAAAATCTTGCATTATCAGCACTACCATTATCAATGTAAACAGTTTGAGAAGCAACAATTTCATAATATCTTTGGCACAATTGTAACTCAGCACCATATGAGCGATATTCAAAAGATGATGCAGTTGAACCTCTTTCCAACTGTACTCCTGTGATGTAGAATGTGGCGCCGTTTGTGCCTACTACGCTTGTTGCGCCTGTTGCGCTTCTATAATCACCAGCCGCCCATGCTCCAGCCGTTCCGCTAAAAGTAGAGCCTACACCCAATCCAAAATTAACATAAACCCCAATCCCATTAGTTGCCCCCGCCCAAGTTCCAGTAGTATCACCAGCAATTGTTATGCTGATTGTTGTCCATGTATTTGCTGAAGAGATGGTGTATGTAAAAGGATATGACCTATTAAAACTTGACCCATTTCCTAAACTTCCACCAAAAGTTCCAGTAAGTGATGAATAAACTCTAAAAGATAATGTAACTGTCTGTGCGTTTGCAGTACCCCAAGCTAAATCTGCAAAATTAAACCCTTCAATTGCTTGAATAAATGTGTAAATACTCCCAGCAACTATTGAAAATGCGGATTGTGATGTTATTCCATAGTAGTTATTAAATCCCGTTGGGGGAGTTACCGAGCCAGCATTTTGTTGCCCAACAACTTTACCAGTTGTCGGGTATTGAACAACTTGCCATCTGTCAACCACATAACCACTAATAGTATTTGTTGTTGCCGCACCAGCATTTCTCTGGTCAATCACCATGGCGCCATTGATGATGCGATTTTTAAATTCAGTCCAACCACCAGATTGTACTGAGCCGTCTGCGAATACTATACTATCGCCACCGTATGATACACTCATTTGTTATACCTTTGGATATTTGTCTTTAACTGTTTTAATCTGTGCTTTCCATGCATCAAGACCACCGTGATATAGAGTATCTAGTTGGTCTGGAATGGAAGGGTATTCTGCGGCTCTTTGATACTTGTATGCGTTAGGGTCGACCCAAGCATTGACGGCAGTCATATCAATTTCAATTTTGTTACCTTGAGCATCAAATGCGCCTGTGCCATCATCAATCGTAACAACTTGTGGATAAAGAGCATATATTGCTTTGTGGTTCATGCCGCTATCTCCATGACTGTGATTGTTGATGTTGCTCTGGCCCCATACTGCGCCGAATCAGTATCACTATTATTTCTATTTACCCAAGCAGTATTACTTTGCACTGCCATTTGTAATTTGTATGTGGTTGCAGAGGTAGTTAATGGCGAATCTAAGAAAAACAATGGAAGTGAACCCGTGTGTGAAACATAGTCAGAATTTCCATAATACCAAGCAAAACTTACTTGCGCTCTTGAACCAGCAGAGTCACCAACACATATGGCGGTAGAATTTCTCATTAATCTAAAGAAATGTAATTGAGCACCAGATGTACCAACTGCTATATTAGCATTAATATAAATTTTACTACTTGAACTTATTGGAGTAATAGAAACAGAAAGACCTGTAATATCAACAAAAGTGGGTGAAATTGATGCGGTTGAAAATGTATCCGTCTTTATTGATTGAACCACTTGTAACACTGCACCAGCACCAATTTTTGTAGAAGGTATGGCTGCGTTTGATAAACCAGAAATTGCACCATTACCAAAGGTCATGCTTCCGGTGCCGTCAAGAACTAATGCCATTATGATACTCCCTTTGGATATTTGTCCTTGACTGCTTTAATCTGTGCCGCTATCTCAGCGGGAAATACTCCAGCTTTATATAGAGCATCTAATTGGTCACCTATAGGCGGATATTCTCTAGCACGAAGTTGTTTGTATGCATTGGCATCAATGTAAGCCTCAACTGCGGCTTCATTGTATTCAACAATCTTTTCATCTTTGTCGTATGCAACATCACCACGGATTGAGACCACGGTAGGATTGAGTTTATAAATTACATCATGTTTGTTCATACGGCCACCTCTATCAAAGTAATATATGTGGGCATGGAATCTACATGTGTTCTAACAGTATTACCACTGCCTGCTTTGTTATACAGTGTATATGTAGTAGCAGAAGTGGTAGCTGGAGAATCTAAAATTTGAAAGTTTATGGTTGTCAAATAATCAGAACTATTATTATTAATATAACCACCAGGATTTCCACTACCACCAGCAATGTTTGTGCTTCCACGATAAAGTGTAAGATAATGCCATTGGTTACTTCCATTACCACAAGTTACAGACACTTGAGCCAAAATTTTACTTGTAGAAAAAGTTGGCGTAATAGTGGCAGCGGCTAGTGTAGAAACATATGAAGTTGATGTTGTACTTTGTGCAGTGGAATATACTGCTTGAACCACTTGCAATACTGAACCTGTACCTCTGTATGTCAATCCATTTGATGTTATCTTATTAACCAAAACACCATTCTGTTGAATTGTGAGGTCACCAGAACCATCACCATAAAATGTTGAACCAAGAACACCCGTGGTTGTTGTATTAATTAATGCCATTTTATAGAACCACCCATTTCTGACCTGTCGGTACTGTAACTGATTTACCAGTTAGAATCGTAACTGGACCAACAGAGTAACCATTGTTTCCTGTTGTGAATGTATAATTGTTGTAAATGGTGTTTGCACTTTCAATAATAGCGACTCCAAGTTGCATGGCAGTATTAGCACCGCCACCAGCACCAAATAAGCCGCCTTGGACACGAGTTAGAGCCATTATGAAATCTCCAACAAACTTGCGATTACATCGACAGAGCCATTGGCGCTGGTTGTGATTTTTAAAACATCGGCGGCTTGCATAACAATTTTCTGGTCACCACCAACAGCAATAAGTGCAGAGCCACTCATAATTGGTGCATTTGCAATAATCGTATAGTCTACTGCTGAACGAGTTATGAATGCGTTAGCAGTGACTGTTCCAGCAGACTTATTTGCGATTGAAAGACCAATCAGAGTTGTTGCTGTAGCAGAAGGGCAAGTGTATACAGTGTTACCACTTGTTACAATATTTGCCGATAAGTTGCTCTTAAAAGTATTTGCCATTTATTTTTCCTAGATATTCTATTTATATCATCCCAATGCAATTGCTAAGGCAATTGAACTACCATCTACAGTACTTATTGCAGAATAGATAGCAGTATTTGCCGCACCTACAAAACTTGTGATGTTTGCAATATTTGCAGTTAGTGTGTTTGCGACAGTTGCATTGCTCATTGTGGTATTGCCTGTAACTGTCAGCGTATTTGCAAAGCTACCTGAACCAGACACAATCAAGTCATCAAACCCGATTGCATCTAATGTAATGTTACCAGATACAGTTAAGTTACCACCAATGACAACATCACTCGAAACATTCAAAGTTGTACCTGAGCCAGTCAGGTTAACATTACCTTTGAATGTAGCAGTGTTCGACACATTCATTGTTTCGCCAGAACCTGTCGTATATATTGTTCTGCGAATATTGATATCGTTATTGACTGTTGCGGAATCGTTTACAAAGACATTCTTAGTGATTACTGCGCTATTAGCAACAAACAAAGCATTGGCTGAACCAGTAACATTCAGAATTGAGATGTTACCGGTTGCAATTGTTGCAGCCGTATTGACTGTTAAATTACCACCAATGGTAGCATGGTTTGTGACATTTAAAGAAACACCTGTCTTTGTTAGGCGAAGTTCTGTACATGCAGTGAATGTTGGACCGTCTGTTAAGTTATTGGCCGCAGTAATCAGGCTCTGAGTAGCCGCAAGCCATTGAGCAAATGTATTAGCATTTGTGATATAACTAATTGCCATTTGTGCCTCTCATAGCAATAACTTGCAATAATTGTTTAATCTCTTGCATATCTTCTTCTAGTTTTTGCAAACGAGTTCTAGTGTCCTGTTGTTCATTCTTTTGAGCCAAAAGTCTTTTGCGAGTATTCTGAAATTGTTGGAGACCTTGTCTATCTGTATTTAGAACAGCTTGTGTAGACATGTCTCTAACATATTCAGTATTTTCTATTTTTACAAAATTTGTCACGATAATGATGGTATAGCAATGACACGCAAGTCTTTGATTCTTGGTACTTTTGTAGAAGTAGTGTCGGTTGAAGTCATAACAATCTTAATGGCAAAATACTTGAATGATGTGAAACCATTACCATATCCAACTTTGTTAGAAGGTGTGCCTGCTGTTCCAGGCGCATATGTGTACTCTTTCAAGTCTTGCGCTGTGATAGACTTCAAGTTAGTGCCTGAAACCAATGTCATCAATTGGTAATTCTTTGAATCAAAAACATCGGTATCGTCAGCAGAAAGAATCTTGTAATAAACATAAATGTTTGCACTTGCTGGTTTGTATGCAGTAAACGACAGACGGAAGTCACCAGCATCTAAACCATCAGCTAATGTTACTTTACGAGTTATATATCTTGCTCTTGCTGGACCACCAGATGGTTGGTCTTCGCCACTTGAAACTGCGGTTGCTTGAGTTGCTGATGGATTACCACCAGTGATTGTAACTGTTGGTGTGCTGGTATAACCAGAACCACCAGCATCAACAACAATACTTGAAACTTTACCAGCAGAGAATGTTGCATACGCATTAGCGCCTGCACCGCCACCGCCTGTGATTGATATCGAAACATTGCTGTTTGTGGTATAACCAAATCCTGGATTTGTTATGATGATATCGGTATTAGCCAATGACAAATCATCAACATAGTTTTCAATTCCAAGCACACTCAATCTCTCAACATCAACAAGTGGAGAGATTTGTGTATTATCAGAAGATAACAACAATCTGACTTTGAACGAGTTAGCATCAGATGTAAGAACACGGCGACCTAGTGTGTCATCAAAGAAAACATTTTCTTCAATGTTGAATGAACGCATATTCTGACGCTCACCAGTTGAACTCAATGTTGTTGCATATTGTGTGCCAATCGATGTGTTTGGTAGAATTAAATTCTGTGATGTAACATAGAATGAGTCAACAGAAACATTTGATGTTGGCAAATCAGTTGAATCTAAACGGAACTCAACATTCGCTGTAACAGGGTCGTATTCTGCTCTCATAATACGGAACATCAAATCTTCTTCTTGAATTGCTGTCCAAGTAGATGAGTTTTGTGATTTGAAGAATGAACCAAGATATGGTTGAGTAGAAATAATTCTATCTGTGCCAACAAGTTTCTGACCAACTTCAGACACATAGACTTGATACTTGATAGAGTTGGCAATCAATACAACTGCATATTCAGTACCAGGCTGTAATGTCACAGGTCCATCAAATGTTACTGTGGTATACAATGCAGTGTCATCTAAAGGCTGTGTCAATGCAGGGTCAGAATATCTTGCTCTCATTGTCTCTTCAGAAACTTCTTTAATAGTATCTGGATTAACACTGATATCTGCATATGGCAGAATTTGTGAAGAATGTGGATAACCATTCACCACAGGGCGAATTTGAACTTGTACAGGAATATCAGGGTCTTTTGTTTTGAACAATAGACGCACAGATGTAATTTGAACACCATTACCATATTGGCGTTGGTCAATAAAGAATGTCTGTGCTAATGGATCCCAATAGCCAACTCTAGCCCTACCAACAACTTGTTCACGAAGAACGGCATTTGAAGTTACTAATGTTCTATCATCTTGCAAATCGGTTCTCTTAATTACTGGAACACGAGTAGAAACAATTGTTGATTCTGTTGTCTGCAATAGACCTTGTGCATAGTATGTTGCATCACCATTTGTTGATGAAGAAGCCAATGCACCTGATGTTGTGTCAGTGAGTCTGAATACTCTTTCACCAGTTCTGAATCTTGTATCAGTATTACTTGGAATAATGAACACACCAGAAACTTCACCTCTTCTATCAGAGTCAATTGTGCCGATAGAATATGTTGAAGTAGCGTCAGGTGTTGTTGTCCAATTTGAAGAAACTGTCGCTACTCTTGTAGTTACATTATATGAAGAGATTGTTCTCTCTTGGCCAATTCCAGTTCCTGAAGTCACATAGATTGACTTACCAACATAGTTTGTATTTGCTATAGATGTGTTAGCTGTTGTATTGCTATTTAATACATGGAAGTCTAAACTAATTGTGCTTGATGTTGCGGCATTCGCTTGACCAGAATAGTGAACAAATCCAGAGATGCGAGTATTAGCACCAGATGTTGCACCAATCAAGAAAGTAGCATTGCTTGTAACGATACGAACATTACCAACATTTGCATCATCGCCTGTTGAAATATTAACTACGCTTACATTTGTGACAGTAGCTTCATTGCGGTTCAATACGACAATAGCAGATGCTAAATTTTTGCTTGTTGCAGGTTCGTAAATTCTTACTGCTTCACCATTTTGATATGTGTCAATGTATGCGGCAGTATTGCTAGAAACAACAATCTTGTTTGTTTTGTTTAGATAAGATTGAACCGCTTCACCATCAAAGAATCCATATAGTGATGTATTAGGTTTGAAACCTTTACCAACAAAGACAAGACCACGGGCACGAATGTATGGAATGATAGAAACATCAATAACACGATTACCAATATTCTTAGTGATTGTATCTGTCGAGAATTGTGTTCTAACACCGGTTCTTGATTGTTTTGTTGTTACATCAGCAACAGTTCTCTTAACAACATCTTCATACACTTCAACATAGTGACCTAAAGGTCCTAACCAACCTCTGTCTGCCGGAACTACTGTTTCATCTCTTTGATTCGTGATAGATGTTGAAAGAGTCTGCCATGAATTCCAATGAGCACCAAAAGTTTCAGGTGCAGATTTTTCAACTGTCTGAGCCAAGGCTGCCCAAGCATCATTGTCACCTTCAAGGTTAACAAGAACATCAGGCTTCTGGTCGGTGTCAACCCAATTGTCAGATGATGGATCAAGTGAAATTGAGCCGATAAAAGATACAGCATTGAATGGGTTTACATTAACTGCTTTTGATGAGAATGGTTGGTCAATCAATGTTGTTTCAGTATAATTGATTGACACCAACAAACCATTTCGTTTGTAGTTGCTACTGTTTGTTTCGTAAATATCTAATTGAGTATTATCAATTGCAAATGGTGGGCGAAGTTCTTGCTGTTGGGAATCGATAGATACTTTGTAATCAACATTCAAAACATCACCAATATTATGACCTGTGAATGGGTCAACAAGAATACCATTCTTGAAACGAGCCAATCCAGTTTCATCGTCAGTGATTTGTGTTTCTTTAGCCGCTTTTTCAAGCAAGTTTAACGAAGTGTAATATTCAAGATTACTAATTCTCTTTTCAAGCAAACCAATATCACGCATTGTGTAGCGGCGATTGTCGATAAACTTAACACGAACATTTTTAATGTTAGCAGTGTATGCAGGCAATGTAATTGTATACAATGTCATTGCATTTTCTTTATCTGCTGGCGCTGTTGGTGTCAACGAAGGTGTGCCACGAAGAACTTCAAATGTTCTATCTTTGGTAGCAATAACCTTATCGATTCTTGGCAAATAATATGAGAAGTCGGTTTCTAAATCTGTACCAGATTGTCCAAGAATAATCTCATCATATTGTCCAGTTGTATCGCCATTCTTACGGCGAGGTCTGAAGTCAATAGAATCAGACAATGCATAACTCAGTCCTGTCTGAGGTGAAGTATACATTGGAACTTCTGAGTAAGTCAACCCAGCATCGATATAAGAATCAACAGTCAAATAACCTGAACCAGTGTGACCATAGTAATTCAAATATACAACGGTATTACCTGTAGGTCCAGTTTTATTTGATTTCAATGTGATTGTTGCATGGTCATAAGCATTATCTCTTTGACCAGAATCAAAATTGTAGTTGGATGTCAAGTCAGTTGCAAATGATAAGTTAGCTTGTGATGCAACATTCGAACCAAAGTCTTTAACAGCGGCTAACGAAATACCATCAGCAACATATAAAACTTGTGGGCTGTTTGGTGTTCTTAGTGCGGTTGTTGCTGTATTTGCAAAAACAAGTTGAGCACCATTAGCACCAGATGTTTGTGATGCTGTTAGAGTTATGCCAGTTGCAGGTGAAGTTGAAGAACTTGTGGTATCATACAATGAAGTATTAGCTAACAGTTTTTGTTTTGATTTACGAAGACTTCCCAATGAATGAGAATATGGTAAACGAACTTTTGTGTAAACTCTAGCGGATGCATTATTTGCACCATTGACAGTGATTGTATAAGTTGATGTATTGCCAGCAGTAGTCACTGTTACAGAATTGGCACTACTCATTAAATTGATAACTGTACCATTAGCATATGTTGTGCCAGCACCAGTTAGAGTAATGAATAAATTATCAATAGCATCAGAAGTTGCTAATGGGCTTCCTGTGACTGCTGAACGAATACCGGCGGCAGTTGTGAATGATAGGATGCCAGTTGAACCAAATGTACCAGCATACACTTTGCGCCCATAGTATTCGCTGTTTGTGATTGGTAAAGCACCAGATGCTGTAGCATCAGCAATCGCCGCTTGTGGGAATTGGAATATTAACTGATTGAAGTTTGTTTCTGAAATGAATGCACCACGATATGCATCAACAAGAACATTGTTCTTATTTGCAGAGTTGACATCCATTCTTGTGGTAACAGTTGCACCAGAATTGATGATAAATGATTCAGCATCTTTGAATTCGAAGTCAAGTGAGAATTGTGTCGCTGTAGTTGGAGTACCAAACACGAAGTTTGGAGAAACTGTTGCGATTTTTGTATCACCACGATAGTTTGTGATTGTGACAATCTCACTAACATTAGCACCTACATCTTTTACAATGCGAAGTTTTACACCATCATATGCATTGTTTTGTGTAGCGGCATTTGAATCAAGTGTGATTGTATTTGCTGTTCCTGATTGTGCATTAGCACTTCTATAAGAAACATTTGCATCAAAAACATATCCACGGAATACACCAGTCTTAATGCTTGTGCTATTTGCACCAGATTGATAATCTAATGCACGAAGTCTAATTGTACCAATATTTGTAGCACTCAAAGTTGTGGTGCTTGTGGTATTCAAATTAGCCGTATCGGAACAATGAATGCTTAATGGCTCAAATGTTTCTAATGGAATTGGTCCAGAAATATTTGAAACATCAACATAGTTTTGATAGCTGATTGTAACACCATAGTTTGTTACATTGGCAACTTCACGAGCCTTTTCGGAGAGAAGAACTGTTGGTCCTTTTGTCTCAAACTCATATCCAAGAATGTATGCTTTACCAGATTCAAGAACAATATTGTATGCATTGGCATATGTGTCGTTATCATTCAATGAGATTTGAAATGGGCGAACTGAATAGTTGCCAGACTCATCGTATGTTCTACGAGCAAGAGTCTTTTCAATTTCAGCGTATGTTGGGTACTGAATTGATTTTGTTAACTCACCATTCTTAACACGAAGCAATTCGATGAAACTTGTATCATCGGTACTTGTCAGAGACCTCTTAGATAAAGTGAGCGTAATTTTAAAACGAGTAGAACCTGGTGCTTGATAGTTAGATGCATCTTGTGCAGGGTCAAGCAATGAAGTGTCATTACTTTCATCGATAACTTCTTCAGTGATTTGAAGACCTACCTTGTAAGAAGGTAGTGCATTATATCTTTCAAGAATGATTGATTGTGAACCAACTCTTGCAAAAAATCCATTGACAAAGAATACACCATCATTGATATTGCAAACAGATGCGGAGCCTGTTGGGTCTACGCCAAAAACTGTTGCGAAAAAAATCTCATCTTCAGTTTCAAGATTTTCGTTAGCAATGAAAATATCACCAGATGTATATTTTACAACGAGAGTTGGTTGATTGCCATCTTCACCAGCATCAACGGCAATAACATATGCACGAGTTCCACGACCAGTGGAATCTTGAATCCATTTACCATCGAAGTTTGCTACATCAATAGCATTGCTATTAAAAGTATTATTAACTCTAATAAAACCGACACGCTCAACTTCAAGTGTGGTTTGTCCACCAACAACAAGAGAACCATTTTTAAACACATGCTGACCAAAACGGTCAACTTGTTTTTGAAGGGCTGTCTGTAATTGTGTTAATTCACGAGCCTGAACGGCATAGCCAGGACGGAACAAAAGTTTGTAGAAATCTTTCGTTTCATCGAAATCATCATAATAAGGGTTTTGTGAAATATCAATAGCCATGTTTTACCTAGAATTTAACAACGAATTTAATGTTTTCTGCTTGATTGCTTGCACGAGATACCGGTGTTCTATTTTCAACATAAATCAAATCTCCTGTCATCGGTTCAAGTTCTGGATTTGTTACATTAACAACAGTTCTTGACACAGTAGAGGTGTTTCCTTTTAAATTTAAGCCGGCCTGAATCGTTCCTCTAACTTCATTTATCTTAACTAAACTTGCTGAGTTATCGACAACATATCCACTGAAGGTGCTGTTTGCCGCATCAGTTCCCTGATATACTAATTCATCAATTGTGAAATTTGAACCTGATGTAATCACAATATCTGTCGTTAATGAAACAGCAGAGTTTGCATTTGCGGAACTAATCTCAGTATTCTGTCCATATTTATGAGGTCCAACAAGCAAAGATACTTGTCTGAAATCATTATTTATAGTAATTTTACCACCTTCAGTAGCATCTCCGCTACCAACTTTGACGGCAATCATCACAGTATTTGCACCCAATTCTCTTGCTGGATTGAATGCATGTCCACCATACGCTGAAATGATTGGTCGAACATTAGCGCCAGTACCAGAACCGACAACAGTGATTGTGCAATTTTGGCGAGTGTAATCTGTGCCACGAACAATATTATTAAAACCAACAAGAACACCATTGGCAATATTTGCAGTCACATTAGCGCCGGCGCCATTACCTGTAATTTTAATTGAGGTGTTTGTGTTTCCATAACCAGAACCACCAGATTCAATTTTGATTCTTGTGATTGCGCCTTCTACAATGTTGTTTGAACTTCCACTGTATGAATTAAATTGTGCAGTTGGTACTGGAATAAAATCTTCAGTAATAAATTTATTTGATGGTGGAATAGCATACATGTATTTCCACACATATCCATCAGCAGTCTCAATGAATCCATTACTGATTGTGTAATCTCCAGTGGGTTCAACTGTTGATAAACCACCGTTTCTATTGTCAAGGCAACGATAAACTCCACCAGTGGAAGTATAAACATAGTTTCCGTTTGCCGATGAGTACATTCCATCAGAACGGTCATCGTATGGTGTGTAAACAGAATTTGCTGTCCAATCAAATCTTGGAATTACAAGACCTACATCATTACCAGTTACTTTCTTTCCACCAATCATTGCACCATAAACATCATAAACAATATTGTCGGTGTCTACGATAGCAGGTGGTGTATCAGTGTCATCCCAAGAAACACTTTTTCCTAGAACAACATAACCCACAGTAGCGGCTGGCTCAGAGAAGCCTTCAGCAAACTGAACCGCATCATTATATCCTAATCTTCTTGTAGAGAGTGTAGTCATATCTTTTATTTATGCGTCATTACCAAGCATCAGTAGAAGCAATTCTACTCCAAATATTTGTCGTACCATCATAGTTTGTAGAGCAATAATAGATAAAGTTATTTGCAAGAAACACCATACCTTTAGTGTGTCCAACAATACCTTTATTTGTAGAAGGTACTGTGCCAATATGTGTTAATGTATTTGCTGTAAATGAAATTGAAGTATTGGTGATAGAACTCACACGACCATTTGCGGCTAGTGTAATAACAGGAACTATAGTTGAGTTACCATAGACACCAGCAGTGGTAGAGATATTTGTTGTGTCAGTATTAGCTTTATCAAATGCGGCTTGACCCGTAACATTTGCAGTATTAGCTTTATCAAATGCCGCTTGACCTGTTGTTGTCGCAGTATTAGCTTTATCAAATGCCGCATTGGCTTGAGCAAAGGCAGCCAATGAAGTATTGGCACTACTATCATAACTTGCCTGTGCAACTAGTGCAATTGTTAAAGCACTATTGGCAGTATCAAATGCACTGTTGGCATGTGTATATGCGGCATTAGCTTGAGCATATGAACCATTACTTGTGTTTGCTGTATTAAATGCGGCCTGTGCAGTAACTGTAGCAGAGTTTGCTTGAGTATATGCGGACAACGCAACAACATTTGAAACATTGGCTTGAGTATATGCAGAAGCGGCAACAGTATTTGCTGTGTTAGCTAATGTGTAAACTGTGTTTGAATATGCATATGCAGAATCAACTTTTACATTAATTGTGTTCGCCCATGCGTATGAACTTGTTGCAATTGCATTGGCAAGATTTGCTAGGGTGTATGCAGTGCCTGCAAGTGTGTTTGCAGAAAGAGCATTTGCGTTTGCAGTGGCCGCCGCAGTTACAGCACCACCAGCAGTGATGATAGAATTGTTTGCCGCAGTATATGCAGAGTTTGCACGAGAAAATGCGGCATTGGCTCTATCGAATGATGCTTGAACAGCAGTAGAGTTTGCAGTTACGGCTACACTATTTGCAAGATTAAATGCGGCATTGGCATGTGCAAAAGAATTCTTTACTGAATTTGCCGTAGCGGCATTTGAAGTGCTTGTCGAGATTGTGCTATCTTCAAGTTGAACAATACCAGGAACTGAAGTTGTTGAAAGTTGAATGGTAGTGTTAGTGATTGAACTTACACGACCTTTTGTTGTTGTGGTAATAACTGGAATGCTTATCGCATTACCATATGTTCCTGGAGTGCCAACATCAATCAGACCAATGTCAATTGTATCGGTTGTTGCATTTGCAGAAACAAAAACACCATTCGACACATTTGCTGTGATTGTCAGTGTATCTGAATTACTTGATGCGACAACGCTTGTACCATTAGCGGCAATAGTGACATAAGAATTTTGTGCTACTGAGTTTGCTTTATTGAATGCGGCTTGACTGGTCACATTTGCAGTATTAGCTAATGTGTTTGCGGCATTGGCTTGTGCATATGCCGCATTGGCTTGAGGTCTAGCAAATGTGTCTGTTGTTCCAGATGACAGAGTGTTTGCAAAATTGTATGCATTCTGCGCTAGAGTTGTGCCTGCGTTAGCTTGTGTGTATCCTGAAGCCGCTACAGTGTTTGCGAGAAGTGCTAATGTATATGCAGAATTGGCTGTACTGAATGCGCCGTTGGCATAAGTTGTATTAGCAAAACCTGTGATTGCAGTATTGACGATTGAACTTACACGACCATTAGCAGAAAGGGTGACAACTGGAATATAAAATGCATTACCATAAACTCCAGCAGTGGTAGAGATTGTGGTGTAATCTATATTGGCTTGATTGTATGCATTCTGCGCTAAAGTATTTGCTGAGTTAGCTTTTGCGAATGCACCGTCACCGGTACTCTGTGCATTGGCAGATGCGTTACCGATGGCCGTATCAAGAGCCGCAAGAGTGAACTGTTTTGTAGTACCAGATATTTTATCCCAAACGACAAATACTGTATTTTGAGTATTCGAGGTTGCGGTCGATAGTACCGGTAAGTCTATAATTGTTTTACTAGCCATGTTTTACCCTAGTTGAAAAGTAGTGTCTCTTCATTTTCTGTTTGTAAATATTCCAAATTCTCTGTCTGAATTGCCTCAACAACCGTCACGATTGTAACAATTGTGTTTCCGTTCGAAGTATATGTGAACGGAGAAGTTACTGTCAATGATGTATTACTTATAATGTTATTAACTGTTCGTATTTCATTATTTACAAGAACAGAACATCCAATAGTAATTGTACCATTTGTATTTGCCACATTGAACAATGTACCCGTACCAGTCACCACAATACTCGCATTAGCAACATTGACTGTACCAGTAAGAGTTGTTTCACGAGAAACTTGTCCGGTTTTAGCAGAAGTTGCTCTCTGTGGAGTGACTGTTTTCTGAATCATGTATTCAGCAAACATTCTGGTTCCTGAAGGATGAATCAAATCTTTTAAAACTTGACTATATTTATTGAAGTCGGTTTGAGACTGAATCACATATGAATAATTCTGATAATAGTCTCTATCTTGAATTCTTCTGTCTGAACTCAATAAACCATCAGTTGTTGTGAACTTACCTTCATAGGTAAACTGAGAACTTAACAATATTGCAACAGCATTCGCTAAACCATTACCTAACCCTGTTAAATTGATAGTTGGCACAGTCTCATATTGCGAACCAGGATTTGTCAAAAGAATAGACCTGATTTGTCCTGGATCGAATTCAGCATCTGCTAATAGTGATTCACCATCACCATATATTGCTTCAGAAATAAGAATTGCATTATTTCCTGTTGCTGTTGTGACTGTGATTGTTGGTAGCAAATGTTGTTCATACAATTCACCACCAATATATGTTCTATCGTAAATGCCAATCGATGCATTCGATGTTGTTGCTGTCCATTGTACATTCACATTGGCACTTGTTGCACTTGAAATTGCATTGATGAATCTGGTCTGATTACTGATTTCAATCTTATCACCAATACGCAATTCAGTATTAAAAGCAGTACCAGTACCAACAATTGTAACACCACTTGCAGTCACATTAGCACGACCAGTTATTCTTGGCGGTGCAAATTGAATTGTTTTGATTCCATTATTTGAAGAATGAAGTCCGGACACTCTAGCATATGCACCCCAACCACTGCCACCAACAGGAGTTGCAAACTGCAATTCATCACCTACTGTATAATTTGAGCCACCATTTGCTACATTGATTTTACCAAGAATACCTAATGTGACAATGCTTGTATTGCCTGTGGCTGAGCCGCCGCTTGTATTTGATGTTGAGAATGAGATAGTTGGTCCAACAGCATTCAATGATGGTAGTGATGCAAACTCAAATGTACTTGATAGAACAATGACATTGCTGATTGGACCCAAACCAGTGATGCTGGCATATGATAATGCATCTACAATTCTTGTTGCAGAATTTTCGCCTGTTGGTATAACTGTAGCAGGAAAACCATAATCTGAGTCTGTTATTGTTTTACCTTCATATAGAGAAATGATATCTGAATTAACATTGATTGTGTTTGGATGAATATTACTTGTAGAATTTACAGTATTGATAGCCATCGTCAGTCCGGTGTTTGGTGTAGTTGTGATGAGAACTTCACCACCAACTTTGAAGCCAGCACCACCACGAACAATAAGTACTCTAGAAATTAATGCACTATAGACTTCATTGATAATAGCAGATGCCGGTGATTCAGGACTACCACCAACGATTGGAACAGCATCACCAATATTATAACTTGCACCACCAGAGACAATATTAATCTCTTTCAAAACAGAGAGAGACTTAAAGTATAAAGTTAAATAATTAGTGTCTTCATAAAAATATTTACCAGTAACATTTTCACCTTGAATGAACGAAACTTCTTTACTGAGATTTGAAATGAAGATTTCATTTACATTTAATAGACCAACAATAATTTCTTCTGCATTTTCAGATATTGCAGTAGCGCCAGATGTTTCGCCAGTGAAAGAGAGAACTACTTGAGTGCCATCAGTTCTACTAATATTTTCAATAATATTAGATGATGTATAATTCAATTTGATTATTGAATTATTTGCTGGTGCTGTATTAAATGTAACAATTGGATCATTTGGAGAAATGGTGTAACCATTTGCTGTGGTACAATTGGAAGTTTGCAAAACATCATTGACATAAACTTCAAGGTTTGAAGGGCTTGCGACTTCAAACAACCTAAAAACTTTTGTACTACCATTACCTGTTGCAAGATGATAAAAGTCAGGTAAGAAACGAATAGATTGTCTCTTAATCCATTTACCTGATGATAGTCTTAGAATGTTATCTTTAGGATAGAAGATTTCAATCTCTTCACCATATAATGCTCTGAATAGAAAACGATATGCTTTCTCTGTACCTTTGGCACGCCAAAAGTCTCTAATGTGTTTAACTAAAAACGCTTTGTTGGCAAGTGTTTCAGCAGGAATTGATTGTAAAAACTTGCGGCGAAAGTATTCTTCAAAATCAGTAAGAGTATTATCTACATCGAAATAATTTAAAAGATTTCTACCAAAATCTGTTGCCTTGTTTGTTTGCTCCAAATACTCATAGTAGGCTTCAACGAAGGCCACAAATGTATCGTAGTCTGCCCGAATAAATTCAGGCAGTTGCTCACGAACAACGGTTGATAACTTATTAGTTATTGACATTTCTTAGTCTAGGAGTTACAACAATAGAATCAGTTGCATCAGTATCAATCAAAAGAATTTGATTTTTTCTTGAGTCAATAATTTTTGTTTCAGGTTCAATTGCAATACGAATATCACTGTGGTCCGAATCTAGTGCTTCAATTTTAAAGTTGTTAAGAACAATCAAGCCAGTATCATAGTTGATTGTACCTGCTTCTGCATTGATAATAATCTTCTCAGCCAACTCATTGAAATAAAAGGTTCTGAGTGTACCAAAACGAGCCGCTACAATTGCAGTTCCTTTAGCACCAAAACCATCACCGCCTGTGATAGTAACAATAGCACGACTATAACCAGTGCCACGAGTTATCATAGTAATTTTTGTAACTTTACCATTTACAATGGTTGCTTCAGCAGTCGCACCAGAACCATCGCCAGTAATAGTTATGGTCGGCGCTTCAAGATAGTTGTAACCAGAGTCAATAACAATTACTTCATCGACACCAGTGAATGAATTTGGTGCTTCATCAAGATAAGAAAGACGATATGTACCAGAGGCATCATTAACATAAAATGGAGTAGAGTCTAATGAATCATACAAGCCACCACCACCACCACGATGTAGTGGCATGGCATAATCGATGTAGTAAGTTTTCAATGCATTTAATTGTGGCATGAACCTTTTCTCAACACGAGTTTTGATTTCGTTACCAACAATACCTGATGAGACACTATCAATTAAACTTTGTAATTTTGATTGAACAAAAATTACACCAAATTGTTGTAGATTTGTTTCGTTGTAAGTAACCACTGCGTTTCGAGCCAATGTCGCAATTTGATTCTGAGTTAATGTTGTGAGAGTCAAATCAACTTCAACAGTAACATCAAATTTCAAGTAGATGTACTCAGGGTCTACAATTTCTGGTGTGACCGTCACAAGGCATAGTGGTTTAATATACTCATTTACAATTCTAGCCTTTTCTGTATCGTTGATTAAAACGCCAGATTTTGGTTTGAATGAGATATAAACTTTTCCATAGATTGGTGGTGTGTTTTCTTCTCCACCCCAAACAGAAACCGTATCAATAGCAGGATAGTTTTGTTTCAATAGAACTTCAAAATCAGAAGTTGTCACTGCACGGTTTTGTGAACTGTAATAATGTGGCGCATTGAACTTAATCGATTGAATTGTTTCTCTTTCAGCACCTGCCGATGCCGCAGTATTTGCGTTGATAACAACTTGATTGTAACCAGAAATAGAACCGGTAGTAAAAGAGTTTGCTTTGTTGGCCGCTTCTGCACTTGAAGAAACATAAGAAATAATGACAATGTTTCCATTTGCAAGATTGCTACCAACAACACCATCACCGAACTTAATCTTATAGGTATCATCAAGTGAGCCTTCTAAGAAATACACTTTTGAATTGGCATTGATTTCTGTAGCATCGGTCGATATTGTATAAGTATGAGAATCAGTATTCGATGATGATGCTTGAACTGTAACCAAAATAGTTGAAGTGTCTACATTGATATCACTAATTAGAAACTCTCTCTTTGGATTTAAAGCAGTGTTATATCCATAATTCAATACCCTAGGGAATCCTTCTACAATTTCAATACCTTTAATATTGAACACTCCACAATCACGAATTGTGGTATATGATTTTGTTGTGACAAAGTTATAATTTACGCCATCGATTGATTCAGAGAAAAATTCTTGAAAACGAGGTATAGTTAATGTGCCAGCATTGTCTGTTGGAATAATACCAATATCAATTGTTGCAATTGCAGAACGGCGAGATACTGGAGTGTATCCAATATGTTTAGCATGTGACACTACAGAATTTCTAACAACAGCACTATCCAAGAACATCTCATTGGCAACCATGTTCTGATAGTATGCATTGTAGTGAGTATTGTATGCTAGAATATCCAGCAATACGGAAATACTCGAACCTTCAAAATCATAATCGGTAAATGCCGATTGATTGCGAAGATAGTTTTTTAAATTGTTTCGAATAGAAACAAAATCTAATTCGGTTATAGTTAGTTTATCTGCCATTTATCGAATCCGTTCAAGCAGGAAGTCTGCTGTAATTGGGTTTGTTTTCATATCAATGAAAAATTCAATTCTAACATCATATGCATTATTATCTTCATTAGGAATAACATCAACTCTTCTCACTCTTGCACGAGGCTCAAAGTTAGCAATTGTTTGCTCAATCATTTTTTGAAGGTCAGATGCTGTAAAAACTGAAACAGGTTCAAACAACAATTTTCTGACATTAGAACCTAATTCTGGATTGAAAGGTCTTTCATAGTGATTAGTCAGAATTAAATTTCTGATTGCAAACGCTACAGCATTTTCATCTTTTTTAGTCACCAAGTCTTTTTTGACTGGATGAATGCCAAAATTTAAGTCTAAATCCGAATAAGTGTATGTAGCCATAGATATTATTTATGTCAACTTTTTCAGAAGAGTGTCAGTTCCTACTGTTTCCATGATGAACTTTCCGCATGGGTCTTTCACAATAGCACCAATAGCCATTGCAAGAGCCGCAGATTTTAATTGCTCAATAGAGTTTTCAATAAATTGTGAATCCTTACTTATGATAGCATTCACGATTGTAGCAATTCCTGCAACAGTTGCTGTGATATCTGCAATTGTTGCAATACCTTTATTGATTTGGTCTACTATTTTTGCAATATCATTTGCGGCCGCATCGATATCGTCACCAGAGAAAATACCAGTCATACCACCAACAATGTTGAGACAACCTTTAGCACCATCAATGACATTCGCCATATCGTTCATTGATTTACCAATACTTAAAACTTGTTCAAGTCCTGGCGCATCTATACCTGCACCTTTTAGAGTTCCTGATAATCTATTTGTGTGTCCCAAAAAGTTGCTCATCGAAGTCTGCAAATTTCCTATTCCGCCGCCAGCCAAATATGCTGTTGCGGCACCAGCACTTATATTTGGATTTATTATCGCACCGGTAGAAATTGCAGTTAATGTTGTTGTTAATGAATTGACCTGACTAGTCACACCACTAATTGTATCAGTCAAAGGATTATTGAACAATGCCGCACGATTTTCTGTGACTGAACTAATCAAATCTTTAGACTGTGCAGTGAGACCAGACACTGGTGGCGCACCCTCAGGCAAATTACGCAATGCGGTGATTGCTAAAATTGAAGTTGTATCTAAACTAAAAGCCATTAATTACCCCGAAAAAACATTAGGTGAACCTGTCACCATTGTTGAACCACAATCAATTGCATCACCGATTCTACAGAGAGGAATACCATTTGCAGAAACAGTAGATGATCCTCCAATTGCACTTCCTGTATGACTTGATGTAGCACTGTGAATATCCCAAGCATCACCCATTCTGTGTACAGGTATACCATTGACAAAAACATTCGTTGAACCACTCACACTTGGGCGTGGTGAATAGCTGTCATGTCCTGAACAACTATCACCTAATCTAACTACAGGCATTGACATTATAAGGTCGTTGTTCTGGCGCCCGCTGTAAGTCTTACAGCAATAGGGCTATCAAAGTTTGATGAGACTGTCCAATCTCTACTAATGTAAGTCACAACCAATTCTTTTCCATCAAATAAAAAATTAGTTAAATTTAAAGTATTGTTTTGATTGCCACCAAGAATTTTAATCACTGCTGTTGTAGGATCATACCCACGATAAAATCCAACATGTCCAAATCCTGGTCTTGTTTTTGATGAGAAGACAACAATATCATTCAATCTCCATTGAGAAGGATCGTTCAATGGTAATGATTTACCATATCCTTTGTATCCTTGTGAAGCTAGAGTTTGTTTTCCTGGAAAGCAATTTGTTTTTAATGCATAGCTTACAAATCCTGCACACCATGCAGTTTGGTCTGTTGGATCACCCGCTCTACCCACGGCAGAATATAATTTAAGAATTTTAGGATTTCCTGGTTTACCTGGACCATTTTCACGCCAACCACCAATTATCAATTCATTATCAAGCCATGCACATAGTTTCTTGTATTTTTCTTGAGGGCTTTGACCAATTGCACAATCTGCTGGTGGCGTTGTGTCTGGAATTTTAGCAGGAACTTCTGTTCCATCTGGTTTTGTTATTGGCTCTGGAAGAGGAACTGCACCGGCACCTTTCAAAGCAGGAGGAACATTTGGATCTTTTTTACTTTCTTCTACACCCTTTTTCTCATAATCGGTGAGTGGTGTTTGTTTAGGTTCATCGGTGCGTTCAGCAATTTTAAATGTTCTTGGGTCAGGATTTTCTCTACCACTTCCTGGATTCAATTGCACTGTTGACCCTTGAATAGTTGTTGTTGAATCTGAATAGAGTTTTGATTCTCCTTTTGCTTCCATCTTCAAAGAACCAGAAATATTAAAATCAGCATCACCACCAACTTCAAGACAAAAGTTTCCTTTTGCCTTCATGTTAATATTATTTTCAACAGTGATATTACAATTGCCAGCGACATAGATGTTAGAATCTGCTAATGTTATTTGATAATTGCTTTTTCTTGATTTTATAACTATATCGCCATCAGGATGCATTTCGATAAATGTTCCCATTCTGTGATATAGATGAACTCTTTCAGCATCCCTAGTATCATCTAATTCAAATACATGCCCAGACTTAGTTTCCATAACCATGTTATGTGGAAATTTTGCATTGTATTTTGTCTCTGGTTCTGAAAATGAACCACCACACGCAATAGGAACACTTTGAACTTTAGTTTCTTTTTTAGGACCAACAATAGTTTCTGCGGGTTTATAGTTACGAGCCAATCGTGAATTGGTTGGTTCATTTAATCTTTTTGGACTTGGATTTGGTTCGGCCGCATCTGCTTCTTTTTTTTCAACAATTGTTTCTGTTGGGTCGAATATTGTATCTGCTATATTTGCCGTATTGGCTTCAGGATCATCTTCTGGAAGAGGATTCTTTTTAAAGAAGTAATTGAAAAGGTCATCTATTAATGCAAGACTTGATGCTCCTGAAACACCACCAACAGTGCCATAAAAAGAATTTGTTTCTTTTACTTTGGCGGCCGCAAGAGGAACAAAAGTTGGACTATTCATTGCCGATGCATAATTTGGCACCGAACTTTTCAGAATCAAGGCTGCCACTGTTGCACTGACATTTGGATTTGTTTTTAGTGTATCTGGATTATCGACAATATCAATTTTGATACTATCGACTTTAGCTAACTTCTGATATTTGATACGCTCTTCAAGTGTGATGATTGGTAAAATATCACCTGTAACACCAACAATAGCAATCAATGCACATTTAGCCACTTTAGTAGTTAAGCCAACATCATCACAAGCATTAATAATTGCGGCGATATTTGTTGGTGTTAAAACTGATAGATTAATGTCTAAGTTTGTTGGAGGAACTCTCGGAATACTTTCATTGATTTTTTGAATAGTATTGTTGACAGTGATTGTAATATTTGCAATCAATGGATTACCAAAGCCATCATAAACTATTTCGCCACAATGGTCTCTCAAAAATCCTGTAGTGTTTGAGGTCGGCGCTGTATTAGCAATGATTGTGTATGGTTGAAAAAGAGTCGCCATTATTTTTTCGCTACTTGAGTTGTAATAATTTCACTAGGTGGTCTAGGTCTGTCTGCTAATTTTGCGGGTGTTCTTGGGTCGTTGAAACCCTTACTTGAGTTTGCTGGTTGTTGAGGAATACCAGGAACAATACCAAGCATCATTGGATATTGTGCATCTTCACCATCTGCAAAGAAACCAAAAACCATATCACCTTCTTCTGCCCTATTGTATGGACCAAAATCTAATGAATGTATTGGATGTGCCCACGGCAAGTCTGTTGTTGGCACTTCTGTTTTTTCTGCGGAATGATATCCTGCTACACGAACTCGGCAACGAAATAGTTGCAATGGGTCTTCGATATCTTCAACGACACCGAACCAAAATTTAATATCTTTCATTACTTAGGTATCTTTTTCAAGGAGTCTTTCACCAATTCAATAACACACACATGACTATCACGCTTCATTATATGCCTCACAGCAGTAATCAAATAATTTCCAGAATTCAAAACATCTTCGTCTTTTATAACTGGCGCCTTATTCAATGAAACTTCAGGTGCTATAAATTCAACAACAGCACCTGCTGTAAATTCCATACTTCCTGGAATCGTCAATGATAACTTCTGCATATTTAACCCACCTAAAAACATAGGTCTTTGAAGATACCATTTCTCAATGTCATTGGGTTTTGGACCAGGACCATATGTTATCTTATCACAATCTTTTGTAGATAGTTGTAATGATTGAACACTTCTGGTTGGTGTAGATGGACCACTGAATGTGTCACTATGTGGATTTATTTTATTCAAATGTTTTGTGCTACTAAAAAATCCATTTGACTCTAAAGTTGTTTCTGCAATTACTTGTGTCAAAGGATTGACTGTCACTAATGTTGAACCTGCATATCCATTTGATACCAAATTTAAAACATCGAATGAATTTGAAAATCTATAATTCTCTCCACCATCAGATTCTTCTTCAGGTAAAGATGGTTTTGCTTTTGGCGCCAAAGCCGGCTCAGCAATTTTTTTGATTGTGGCATGTAATTTTCGTACAGCCTTTTTTTGCACCAAATTTTCTAATGATACAAAATTGAATCCCACGAATGTTTCAAAAAACAAATAAGTTGAGCCTGCACTCAGTGGAGATATCGCTCTCTTTGACAACCAATTGATTGCTTTGAACGGTGTCATAAATGGAATTACAATATCATAAATTCCTGCGGTAGGTTCAATATTCTTAACTTCAGCACCAAGTCTTTTTTCGGCAACATTTTTTACCATTTCACTTATTTTTCTACCACTGTATGATTTCGAAAACATCTCAGTCTTGAACATTTCTTCACCGCAAAAATAAAGAATGTAATTTTCATTAGTGTCGCTTTGTTTCACTCGGTCACTCATTTTATAAATTCGATATTTTTTCTTGTATGTTGTTTTATGAGATGGTTTTGTAAATACAATTGAAATGGATTCATAACCGGCAAGAGGTAATTTATTAATCAAATTATTACTGTCACTCAACAGAATATTGCCAGTTAATACATTGTTGTAGATATCTTCAAATATGTTTAACTCAAACAGAATACCTCTAACATCAATTTTGCGACCATTGCCTGCTATTAAAATACATTCATTCAATTCAAAGTCATATGAATTGACCATTCCATCAGTTGCCATATTAAGTGTTTTCCAATAAGTCTTCTAATTCTCTAATAATCTGACCAGTGTAGTCTTTCTTTAAAAGATAAATTGTTCGTTTCTCTTCGTTTAGATTTTCTTCATATTCATAAGAATAAACAACATTTCTTGTTGTGGTTTGTGTTACTACGGGTCCACCAGGCAAAGTTGCCTCAACAGGAACCATATTGACAAGAGTCGCATATTCAGTAGCATCACTTGGTAACACTGTTCGTGAAGACTCTCCAAATGTGGTACTTGTAGTTATGATTTTTTCATAATGATGAACTGTTGTTTTGGATAATTCAATGCTACCATATTTTGATTTAATGAATCTTTGGAAACTAATATAGTCTTTAGGCCAATCTAAAACTGGGTCTAGAATATTATTGAACAAAGTTATAAACCAATACAAATCGGCAGAGCCATAAAGTTTGTGTGCAATTATTTCTGGTCTGTCACCATCTTTAATTTGATACTTATAAAAGATGTGAGTGTTTCTACGCAGAAAATCACGAAAATCAATTCTCTGATTATCATAGTATAGTGTAACTCTGGTAAAGATATTGCTGACAACATCTACAGTTTTCTCTTTTTGGTCTGCGTTTAAATTGTAACCAATTAGAGGAAATTTTTCGAAATAAGCAATTGCCATTAGTATCCCTCTTTGACTTTTTCTTTGGTGATGAATTCCAACTCTTTGAATGACAGTTGCAAACGAATGTATACTGGCATACCATCTTTGAATGTTATATAACCATTAGGTGCATAATCGACATTCAATCTGTCTAAAACACAACTTGATATTCTTCCTAAATTTTTATTTGAAAATCCAATATCAAAAGTAGCTGGTGGTACAAAGTAACGACCACTATATCCACCTAAGATTTCTGGTGCTGAGTGAAATTTTAATGCACCAATAATGTCGATAACATTTTTTGCTTCTTTAGATGATTTTGGTGCAAATGTAAAGTCGAATTGAAATGCTCTTAGTTTAGGTGAAACATACAAAACTTCAATTTGAGGATTTACTGCATAACCAGTAAGACCCATAGCAATTTGTGTTTTGGCACCACCACCCATCGCTTCGCCAGCGGCTTCAGCGGCCGCTGGAAGTAGACTTGTTAATACTCCACCTTTTTGTCCATTCTGTACATTATCAGTTTTTGAGAATGCGCCTGTGATACCTTGAGCCGCTTGAAGAGCAACACCAAGTTCGTCAGTCAAACTTACTTCTTTCCAATCTTGTGAAAAATCCCATGTTAGTGTGTCTGGCATATGCAATCTGATTGACTGAGTAATTCTATTTGTCTTCTGTCCTAAACTTAAAGCGGGAGCCGCACCTTCAACTTTCTCACCATCACCACCACCTTTACTTCCTCCAATTTCAACTACTGTCGTAACATCTCGACCGGCTGCCGCTGCCGCAACTTTGTTATCACCCGCCTGACCACGACTTCCAGTATATGCAGTTCCTGCACCAGCAGTGAATCTCGACTTACCTTGAATGTTTATGCCGATGCTAAAGAAATGAGAGTTACCACCACCGCCCAAATCAGCAGGGTAAGTTTTACTTTCAAAAGCAAAAGGTTGCTCCTCAATCGGAGATGCTGGACCTGAGGCTGTAGTTGGTTCAATTGCCATTTTCTTGTTCTATTAGTAGATATATAAAAGATGAGTGATAAACTATTTATATGGCATACAGAGGCAGATTCTACCCAAAACATCCTTTAAAGTATAAAGGTGATCCAAACAAAATCATATATCGTTCTTCATGGGAAGTTCGAGTGATGAAGTATTTGGATGAGAATGATGGTGTTGTCTGGTGGGCAAGTGAGGAAATGAATGTCAAGTACATCTCACCTGTTGATGGTCGTGTGCATAGATACTTTCCTGACTTTGTTGTTAAGGTAAGAAGGAAAGATAACTCTTCTACAATCTTCATGCTTGAAGTTAAACCTGAAGCACAAACTAAGTTAAGACAACCTAAAAGAGTCACTAAGCAATACATTAATGAAGCGGCAACATACGCTGTTAATCAAGCTAAGTGGAAATATGCTGAAGAGTTCTGTAAAGACCATGGATGGGTATTCAGAGTGGTAACAGAGAAGGACTTAGGAATCTAATTAACTTCAAACCGGACACAGTTACTTATAAGATGGGTATCAGTCAGACCAGGCAATGATGTTATCAATGTGGTTACAATGTGAGTATAAATAGTCTTATGGCATATCTAATTGACAGAATCAATCAACAACTAGCAAAAGAGGGTATCAAGCCAAGAACTGATGCCGCTCGGGCATGGTTACGCCAAGAGGTCGCTAATCTAAATCCTAGTCGTTCAGCAATGATGCGAGACCGTGAAAAGTTGCGTAATAGAACAATGATTGGTAGAATGTACTTTTATTTTTACGACCCTAAACATAAAGCTACACTACCATACTACGATAGATTTCCTCTTGTTTTGCCAGTCGAAAGATATGCCGATGGATTCTTGGGATTGAATCTTCATTACATTCACCCAAAACAACGAATCATTTTACTTGACAAATTGAGTGACTTTGCGACAAATTCAAAATACGATGAAACAACTAGATTACGATTGACATATGCCACATTGGCAAGTGCAACAAAAGCCTTTGAGGCTACACCGTGTATTAAGAGATATTTGTTTAATCATGTTGAAAGTAGATTTTTAGAAATTACAGCAGACAAATGGGACATTGCCGCTCTATTACCATTCGAATACTTTGTTGGTGCAAGCAAGAGTAAAGTATTCAAAGACTCAAGGACAAAATTTTAATGTTATCAGAATTCTTAGCAGATATAAATTCAAAAAGTTATTCAAAGGCCAGTCACTTTGATGTTAGATTTCAATTGCCGGGGGCACTTGCATCTGGTGCTGGACAAGGTGGCGGCGGATTAATATCAAATAGAGATATTGCAATTCGATGCGAATCTGCTGATTTGCCAGGAAGACAATTAGTTACCATAGACAACAAAGTTTATGGACCAATTTATAAAACTGCCTATCAATCTCTTTTCACTGATTTGAATTTAACTTTTTTAGAAACTAAAGATATGGATTTCAGATATGCTTTTGAGCGATGGATGGAATATATTCATCCAACTCTTGGAAGTAACGATGTTGAATACTATGATAGTTACACTGTGCCTATGACCATCACTCAATATGATATAGTTGGTGATATGAATATTACAAGATATAAAGATAAATTAGTAGGTACCAAATATAAGAAGACTTTAACATATGGCATTATTGAAGCATTCCCAGTAAATATTAATCAATTGACTGGTTCATGGTCGGATGATGGTTTTCATAAATTACAAGTGTCTTTTGCATATCGAAGACATGTAATAGTTCAAGAAAAAGTGCCAGGTTTGCAAAACAGAATACCACCAGCACCAGTTACTTCAGCACCTATAGCAGGAAGTGGTGCGGCAGGAAAACCACCAATCTTAGCATTCAATTTGCAAGGATTTCAACTTAATCGAAATATTGAAGATAATGCTTAATTATAAACTGAAATGAGGAGACTTTAAACTATGGCTTTACCAAAAATTGATGTGCCTATATTTGAGATGACTTTGCCTTCAACAGCCAAGTCAATCAGATATAGACCTTTTCTTGTAAAAGAAGAGAAAATATTATTGATTGCAATGCAATCCAAAGAATCGAGTGTGATGATTGAAGCAGTAAAACAAATCATCAGTAACTGCGTTGTTGATGATATCGATGTCGATGATTTATCATTGTTCGATATTGAATATCTGTTTTTAAATCTTCGTGCGAGGTCCATTGGAGAAAAGGTAGATTTGAGATATCGATGCAACAATATTGTAGATGATGCTAAGTGTAATTTTGTTTCTGAGTATCAAGTTGACTTGTTGACTATCAGACCAAAATTTACTGAAGGTCACACAAACAAAATTCAATTGACTGATAAGATTGGTGTGTTGATGACATATCCGAAATTCACAACATTCTCAAAAGCAACCAAATTAGAAACTAATGATGAGACTGCTTTCGATATTGTTTTAGATTCTATTGAAGCGGTCTATGATGATGAAGAAGTATATTATGCAAAAGATACGAGCAAGCAAGAGATGAGAGAATTTATTGATTCTTTGTCCACAGAGCATCTTGTGAAACTTGAACAATTTTTTGATACTATGCCAAAGATAGAAGAACATGTTCATTTCAATTGTCCAAAATGTAACCATGAAGACGATATTATCGTCAAAGGTTTAGAAAGTTTTTTCGTTTAGCGTTTGGTTATGATACTCTTCAAAACTATTTTATGGTAAACTTTGCTATGATGCAACACCACAAATATAGTCTGACTGAGTTGGAAAGTATGTTACCTTGGGAGAGAGTAATATATGTCAGTTTACTGAGCCAGCACATTCAGGAAGAGAATGAAAAAATTAAACAACTCAATGCACAAAGAAGAAGATAATGGCAGAAAAAGCAATTAAAGTAGAACTATCCGAAGAAGATAGAAAAATACTTCTCGCCCAGAAAAAGGCGTTATCCGATATTCTGAAACCAGAAAAGAAGAGCAAGGGTATTGGCGCTATGGCTGCCGAAATGATTCTTTCTGGAGAAAAGTCTTCTGTCATAGGTGCATTGGGTTCAGCAACCAAACAAAAAGCTACAGAATCTCTCCAAAATAAAACTGAACAACTTAAAGATAAATTCGACCCACTAAACATAATTCACAGTATGTTTGGTGGCGGTGGTTTTGGTAGTGTTATGACTGCCGCCATTGGAAAAAGTATGGGTCGAGATGAAGATGATGTTCGTAAATTTGCAAGATTGGATCCAGCTGAAGATAGACCAGATGATGGTACCCCATCACAAATGCCAAGTGGTGAGGGTGGTGAAAAGAGCAATACCATGTTATCAGAAATGTTGAAGTATGTTATAAAAATTTCTGAAGACATTAGAGGATTAAAAGATTCTTCAAAAAATCAAGAAGGCCTTTTTAAAGACCAAATTGAACTAGATGGAAAACAATTAAATCTAGAAGAGAAACAACTTGATGCCGCCAATGAAGCAAAATATGAGGCCGAGTTTGCAAAGAAAAAACCTACACCAGTGGGTGAAGATGGAAAAGATAAAAAAGAGACTAAAGAAGAAAAAGGATTCTTATCATCATTGTTAGGATTTGCTAGTGCATTGCGTATGATAGTAAGTGGTCCTTTCAAAGCCTTTGCCGCAATTTTAGGATTTGCATTATCACCTCTTCGTGCATTAGGAAAACTGCTCGGTGGTCCTTTATTGCGAGGTCTTGCGGCGGTTGGTGCCGCAGCACTTCCAGCCGCAAGAGCAATTGGTGCAAAAGCACTTGAGTATGGTGGTAAAGCAGTGACTGCCGCAACACCATATGTAAAAGCCGCAGGAGCAAAAGCACTTGAGTATGGTGGTAAAGCCTTAGAGGTCGGTAAATCAGTTGGTCGTTCAGCATTATCATATGCGGCAGAAAAAGCACCACAACTAGTTGAAGGCGCTAAAGCATTTGGTAGTAAAGCACTTGATGTTGGTAAAAACATCGGCGCTAAAGTAGCAGAAAAAGCACCAGGTATTATAGAGGGTGTTAAGACTATGGGTGGTAAAGCACTAGAAGGTGCAAAATCACTTGGCGGTAAAGCATTGGAATCTGTAGGTCTTAAAGCCGCCGCACCAAAACCAGGATTTTTAACAGCGTTTGGTGAAGTGGGTGCAAAACGAGCCGCTGCCGCTGGTGCTGAGACAGCAGGTAAAGAAGGTATTGCCGCACTGATTAAAAAAGCGATTGCAAAAAGAGTTCCTAAAGCAGTTGGTTCTGCACTTGGAAAATCAGTACCATTTTTGGGTGCCGCTATTGGTGTTGGTTTTGCTCTTAGTCGTTTGATGGATGGTGATGTTGTTGGTGCTGGATTAGAAGCAGTCTCAGGTATTGGTTCTTTTGCTACAGCAATCCCTGCAACAATAGCACTTGTTGCAAAAGATATCTATCAAGATGTTTATGGAGTTAAACCAGAATCAGACCCACAGTTTGGTGAGAGAATTGGATTGATTCAATCAGAAACTGAAGCCGCAGTGAAAGCAGAATTTGCTGGTAAGGTTGGAGAAGAAGAGAAAAAAGGCGGTGATAAAAAAGAGGGTGATAAAAAAGAGGGTGATAAAAAAGGCAATGCACCTGAAGAAACAAAAGTTCCAGAAGCGCCTGAATTGAAAGGTGATACAAAGCAACAGGCTCAGCGTAAATCGGCTGAAGATACTGAATCTAGTATGAAACGCAATATGATTACGGACAGAATCAACGCCGCAGGTGAAAACGCTAATGATCCTGATGTTCTCGCTGCCGCCGAAGAGTCGCTGAAACCAGGTTCGGAGGATTTTGAGACAGGATTAAAAAATCGTAGAAAAACAAAAACTGATGGAGGATTTAAACCAAAATCAGCACCATCACAAGTATCAAATTTAATGGACGGTGGTGGAGATGCTGTTGAACCTTTACCAGAAGAATCATCTGGAACAGGAGAAGACCTTGATGCTGAGTGGAATACAGATAATTATCCAACTATGTTTTATAGTTCATTTAAATTTGGGCAAGAAGACCCTGAGAATGCTAAAAAATATAACATATATCAAAGAACTCTTTCAGAAGAGTATGCATTGAAACGAGCAAAATCTTATGGTCGTGATAAACCAAATCAAGATGATTATGATACAACTGGTGTGAAAGCATACAAAGATTCTTTATTGAAATTTCGTAAAGAACTTACGGCTTCAGGTGCGGCACTGTTTGGTGATGCACCTGCGGCAGAAGCGGCACCAGCAACTTCGCCATCACCTCCACCAGTAGAAGCACAATCAACACCACCACAAGAATCATCATCACAAGCGGCACCAACACCATTTGCATATTCAGCAACTCCAGAAGAAGATAACAATGATTATGCGGCGCCAGTAGAACCTGCGCCAGTAGAACCTTTACCAGCTGATGCTTTTGAAACTGGTAAATTGGCTATAAAAGGTATGGTCAATAGTGCTGTAGATATGGACAAAGGTGCTCTTGCGCCTACGCAAGAAAAGGGAGAAAGAACAGACTTCCAAATATCAACTCCACAAGGAACATTGATATTCCCAGACCAAGCTACTTTTGAGATGTGGAAACAAAAACCACAAAATGTAAGTTTTACTGAAATCCCTCAAGGGAAGTATGCACAAATAATAGAAGACCTTGGCTCTACAAAAGAAGAAAAGTTCAATGAGTCATTCCAAATATCAACACCACAAGGTACTCTGATATTCCCTGACCAAGCTACTTACAAAGAATGGCAGACTAATACACAAAATGTAGGGTTCACTCAAGGTCCTGAAGGGAAGTATGCTAAAACATTTGAATCTGCTGAATTGACACCAGCACGACCAACAACTGGTGAAAAAATGATGACTCAATCTAATGAAAATACTATGGCTAAGACAGAAGCAATGACTGGTGGTAACAATACAAACACTTCAATTGTGTCTGCACCAAAAGTTACAAATGCTACTAATGTAACGAATGCTCCAATCAATGTCAGAAACAGTGAGAACACATTCGTAAGAAATCAAGATAGAGTACACTATTTCTAAAAACAAAAAACCCCGCCTAGGCGGGGTCAAACTTTTATAAAACTAGTTTATTCTTGTCCAGCCAAAGATTTGAAATAATCCAAATCATCATCTGCTACAGACTTGCGGTCAATCCGCTCTAAATCATCTTCCGACAATTTGCGAGAGATGTCCGCAGACTCTGCCTTAGTTTTAGGTGCAACTGCACCACCATCAAAACCGAGGACCTTATCTAAACGAGCCTTTAGAACTTCATAAGACTTAAATTGTTTAGGCTCAAGGAATTCTTTGAGAGAATATTCTTGCTTCCACAATTCTTCTAGTTTAGAATCATCACCATCAAAAAGAGCAGACTTGTCCGCAAATTCTGATTTATCATAATTACGATAGCCCTCGACATTACGAATCTTCAATTTGAAGTTAGCACCTTCCCACATGTCAAATGGATTGACAGGTGTCTCATCAGCGAATTCTGGATTCATTGCCTCTGAGATTTTATCAAAGATTTTCTTACCAAACTTGTACAGTTTGATTTGACCTTCGTTAGAAGGATTTGTTGGATCGGAAATCACCAAGATATTAGCGATGTAAGTCAACTTGCGTTTTTGCTTACGAGCAATTTCTTTGTTGGCTTCGATGCCAGAGTTCCAAAGAGTAGAGTTATACTCAGAGACTGGATCTTTTTGGTTAAGAGTAGTCAAAGAGTTTTCGATATACCAACCACCAGGACCTTGAAAGCCATGATTGAATACACGAACCCATGGCAGACCATCTTCACCATCAATAGAAGGTGCGGGTAGAAAACGAATAACAGCCATGCCATTACCTGCTTTATCTACTTCGGGTTGCCAAAAACGGGTGTCTTCTTTGGAGCCAGCCTCTACGGACTGGTTATTAACTGATTCAACAGCCTTTGTCAATTTGTCGAATTGACTGCTATTGCGTTTGAGGTTTGCAAATGAACTCATATGTATTTTCCTTTTGTATAACGGAGTATGTTTGTATGAACGAATTATCCACAGTATGCATTATATCTCATATATAGACAGATTGCAAGTGGCTTTTTAAAATCTCCTGAAACTTTGCCTTATCATAATCAATGAATGGGGTATACTTAATTGCAGTCAAGCATACCTCAGGCCATCTAATTGTGTCATCGATTTTTCGACTCCACATTGGAAAGAAGCCTAGCATATCATTCAATATGCACAATGTTTCAAATTGAGTTTCTTTCCGTAATGTTCTTGTCAATAGAACAGGATATTCTCCATCTTCTACTTTCAAAATGTCATTGGGATTAGAATAATCAATAAACAATTCACGGCAGTCATTATCAAAGATATAACTGAGTGATTGATGGCTCATCAAAAACAATTTGTATATCGATTCGGCATCTTCTTCTAAGAGTTTGCCAACCCATATCTTATTGTCGATGATGAAATTTGAAACGAGAAATTTAACAAACTCTTCTCTACTATACTTCCGAGAAAGTTTGTAGAAATAGTATTTGTCTTTTCTCAATTCAAATGTCTGTACAGAAATGTTTGACTTTCCATTGTATTTGAAATAGTCATAACTCTTCTGTGTAAAATGTATCTTCAAAGAATTGTATAAAGCAAAGGCTTCATAACCAGTCATAATAATTATAATCCTAAATTGGTAACTTCGACACCGTAGGCATCATCCTCATTTCTTGGGCATCACTTTCAATTTTAGATTTGAGATTAGAGTTTACCAAAGATGCGGCAACTTCAATTTCAAGTCCAGTCTCTCTACAATATTCAACTATTGCATCAATGTGATTACACCTATGTCTCCGCATCATCTCTTCAATTGCTTTTGCAAACTTCATCATTTCATCACGAGTAGGCATAATTATTTTTTCGCCTGAGTTGTTCCAATGATTGATGGAGTGTTATGTGATTGCATTGAAGATGCAAATGCAATACAGATAATGTCTGTGCTAGATGCATATGAGCAACGAACCGATAATGGGTCAATACCTTTTGATATTGCACTGTCAACATTCGCCGCCATTAATTTTCTATCATTGGTGTAGAAAAAAGTCATACCACCAATCAAGGCAAGCAAAATCAAAGTGGCTGAAATTTGTAATGAAATTTTATCGATAGGCATATTGGTTTTCCTTTAGTGTTTTAAAGTAAAAGATATGTCTACCAATCTGTGTGGTCTTGACCATATTCTTCCACTTAGGGTTTACATAATCTGCATGATAAAAAAGTGCTCCTGAAGTAGGGTCATCAATCTTTTCATAATTTGCATAGACATATGTTGCTAAGTCTCGAATATCATTATATCTTGAATTGTATCCAGTTGTCAATACTTTAGAGGTAGAAATAGAATTATTCTTCTCTTCACACCACCATGAGAATTGACAAGTCTTTCCCACTTTCTGTTTAACAACACCACAGATGTTGTCTTCAAAATGTCCTGAATTCATTCTGTTGATTGTAACAAATGCTACAGCAAGTTGACCTTCTCTTGGTTCATATGCCGATTCAAAATAAATGTTTTCTGCTAGGCAATTAACTTGCTCTTTTGCTTTAGCGTTCAAACTAAAATAGTTTGCTGTGAAAGGTATAGATGTTTGTGAATCAGTAAAAATAAAAACTGATAAAAGTATACCTAACGAAATAATAGTACTCAAAAAGATTGAGTGTTTTAACATTGGTTTTTCCTTTCATAGAAAAAAAGGGAGACCATTGCGGTCTCCCATAACCTTCTCTTTAAGAAGATTTCTTAGATACTTTTGGTTGTTCCGCAGGAATGTTAGACACAAAACCATTAAGCACTTGTGCTTTGGCTATGATATCTACTTCTGAGGGATATGGCGGAAAACCAGGATGGGCTGGTGGGTCTTCGCCTTTGCTTTTTGAGGTATCGCATTTTGTGGACCAATCATTACTGATTTGTTCACGCTTACCAAAATAATCATCTGATAACATGTCTCTTGCCATTTTTAATAGTTCGAGACGGATTTCAAAAGGTGTCATTGACATAGATTTCTCCTTGTGTTGTGTAAAGTGTGTAGTGGATTATTTGAATGGGTCCCACCGAACCCATCATCTATTTATACAGTTAGAAACTGTATTTGATGCCAGCAGTGATACGGCTACCGTTTTGTGCGGCAACAGAATCTTGTCCTGAAATGTATGTATAGTCAACTAGACCAGTAACATTTTTCACGATTGGCATACTGAAAGTAGCACCAGCAAGGGCGGCATAGCCATCAGAACCAGTTGCACTGTCAACATACACACCACCAAACTTTACACCAACTCCAACTGGTCCAATTTTTGTGATTTGGATTGTGTCGGTCAAACTGTAAAGGTCTGCGGTTGTACTACGATTGAAGCCTAGTGTCAAGTCTTGTCCAAAAACTTTATCACCCAATGTTAGACCCCAAGCATTTTCTCTGGAACTCAAATTTGTTCCACCATTAACACCAACTTCAACCGCTTGTGCAGATGCTACTGCGACCATTAGTGATGCGATAATTGCAATTTTCTTAATCAAAATAAACTCCTTGTTGTAAAAAAAATGATAGCTTATTCTGTTACGAGGAAAGCTATCGAAACCCTAGGCCGTGTTTAGGCAGCCAATGCGAACTGTGAGTCGTTTGCGTTTACTTTTTTTGCTTGATTAACGGTCATCGCCTACCGTGCTGTCCACTCTGTTACTTGTTGCCCTGTCGAAACTAGTCTCCCCCATCAAAAAGAACCTACTGAATTACGATGCAGTGGTGATTAATTATTTCACCCTCTAAGTTCTTTTTGGTGGAGGAGGGGGGATTCGCACCCCCGTCCAGAACACTTTTCTCTTTACTTCATACAGCAATATCTTGATGTTTCTTCACATAGTAAAGAAGGTCATCAATGTATTTATGTTTTGTTTCCTCGAATATCTGAGGCAATGTTTCATCATTCACTGCAATAGCTACCACGATTTGTTCGATTGGTAAACCAGTAATCTCTTCGAACATAATTGCATAAGCACTACATTGCATAAAATAATTTTTGATATGGTCTTTGTCTTTCAACCTGCTTGATGTTTTAAAATCGATGACAGAAAGTTTTCCTTTCCATTCAGCAATACAATCTACACGACCAGCAACTTTCAATTTATGAGAATACAATGCTTGCTCTAAACAATAGATGTTGCCAATGTTCTTCATCAATTCAGGTTTCAGTTGAAGAAACATCTCCTTCACATTCGGCATCATCATTTGTATTTTCATATCACTCAATTCATTGAGTAAAAACTTTTCACAAACATCATGCACTGAAGTACCACGGCGAGATGCTTGGCTTGATATCTTATTCGCCTGCTCCTCGCCTACTCTCTTACGCCATTCCATGATTGCTTTTTTATTGTAAGCAGATAGAACAGTGGTGATAGAAGAATACTTCTCACCATTCGGTGTTGTGTATTTTCTTCCAGATTCAGTTGTTACAGCATTTAATTCAAAATCTAGTTCTGGAAGTTTCACATGGTTAAAAATCATGTAGCGCCAACTCTCTTTGTAATTTTATCAACATGCTTTTTAACAATCTCTTGAGTCCTTGCTTGTTTAATAGATTTCTTACCATAACGGTGACCATGAGGACTTGCTGGATGCGCCTCTGCAACCTTAGATAACACATCTTTGAAACCATCAGGTACCCGATTTTGTGTTGAAGTAGAAACACCAGAAACAATTGCTGGCGCTGTCATTACAGGATGAATGTGTGGATTATTTTTTAGATATTCTTCACGCTCTGAAATTTTCATAAACGATTCAAACTCTTCACCTGTCTCACTATTCAAAAAATTATATGTTGGCAAAATTTGTCTCCGGATACCAAAGAGGAACTGGTCTCTTCTTCCACTTCGCAAGATGCGATTTGTTGTTTATATAGTAGTTGCGATAGGATGCAATAGAATCACCAACAATCTTCACTTCATCAGGCATTGCAGGTGTTGGCTCAGTAAAGTTTCCTCTTGGAATATTATTTGGTCGAACCTCTAATGCCCAAACAAGTTTTTCGCAAGCATGTTTTTTACCATAGCGATATGTGTATTCTTCAAGAAGAGATTCGAACATTTCGAATAACCAAGAATAATTTTTATCGCTTTGCCTTACCCAAACTGCTGAAGGATGATTGATATGAGTGGAAGCATAAAGCAACTTATCACGATTATCATAAAGAACATATCGGCTTTGCTTTCGACCAGTGTCAGAATGGCCGACAACGATAGTACCATCAAGCACACGATGAGCAGTAGAAAGTAATTGAGCATATTCTAAAATCATTTTGACCACATGCTTATCGTTATGCATTTCTGCACACTTAGTCACATCATGGTCGAGGTAAAAAATATTCACGGTTTAATCCCATCTGCGGTGGTCTTCTGCTACATGTTCCCAACCATCGTATTCACTGATATGCCATTTAACATTATCAGGAATTTCAACGACAGCAAGTTCGGATGCCCAATTATTTGCGGCTTCACCCATCTCTTCAACTACAGCAACCAAATCTTCATCGGCACGATTTTCGTAAAGGTCATATGCGCTGATATAGAAACTTTCATCACCAACATGTCCTTCTTGGAAATATGTGGAGCCAAAAACTTGAGAATCAGATGTTTTCTTTTCCCACTTCACACCCTTGCGGTCAAGCAATTTCTCTAAAGCCTCTTCGGAAAGACCAAAGCCGCCATGACATCTATTGATTACTACTTTCATAATTTCATTCCTTCAATGGACAGTGTTCATCATAACACATACTATCACCAAGTTCACCTCTTGTCAAGCCACATCTGCCGCAGAGTTCATTAGGACTTTTATATTCTTGATATTCCTCTGTTGGAGGATCAAAGTCAGGTATCTCACCATAGTATTCTTCATCAGACACAAAATCTAAAGTGCCTGAAAAATGAAAACCAGACCCACGCAAAAACATTTCAAATTGTTCTAAAATATCTGGAAGATAATCTGCACTGAATTCAACAGTTGTTTCGGCACTGCGACCAGAGATGTTGTCAATTTGTTTAAAGATATATTTCATATAAATCTCCAAAAATAAAAAAATAGGTCTACGGTTAGTAGACCTCTAGACCTTGTGAAAAAAATTAAGAGGTCTGTTCTGCCGTAGCAGTTTCAGTAACTGTCTCAACAGTTTCGGTAGCGGTTTCTTGAGCACCAAGGTCTGCAAGTTTCTTCACAGATTTAGTTTTGGCTTTAGCAACAGTTGTGCTAATACCACGCTTGGCAAGATACTTTGTCATTTCATCGACATTCATAAGTTGGTATGCAGTTACCTTGCGACCATCTTTAAATGCTTTGATGACACCGCCGCCAAGGGCTTTGATACACCAAATATAAGTTGAAAGACGATACACTTCAAGTTCATTACTCAAAGTTGCGGCAACTTCTTCTTTAGAAATTTCTTTGCCACTAATCATTGTAACGAGCAATTTCTCCCAGACTTTGGGATCAGTTTGTTTACCACGAGCCATTTAGACACCTCACATAGTTAATAATACACACATCATAACACAACGAAACCGCTTTGTCAACAGTCTCGCCACAATATTGCCCATTAGAGCAATTACTTAAAGATACCATATTCGATAGCATCTTCATCATACGATTGGCTGGCATACATCATCATGTTATGCTCTGCCATTGAAATTTCAAACTGTTCAAGTTCGAAAGCATTCCAATAATCTTCAACTGCCTGAGCCTTTTCTGAGGCAGATACTTCATTAAGACATTCATTCACTTCTTCGAAAGACATAATAAACTCCAATCAATTGAACATAGTCAACTATAACACACTTTGGTGCAAATGTCAAGCACTATCTTCGCATGTTTGCCTGGTCTTTTGCATCATCTTTGCTAAAGATTGGCACAGCATTACTTTTGTGCAAAGTGCCAATACCTAGCATGGCATCACCAGTGTACACAGGTTTTGATTTTAGAGTGCCGCCATTGAATCCAGTGTTCAATGACGGATAACGAGACAAATCACGCTCAGGTGGAATGTAAGTTTTTGGTGGAATGTATGGTGTGAAAGATTTAGACTTTTTAGTCTTCACTTTACCATACTTTTTTTCAAGCGATGACAACCACTCTTGGTGTTGTTCAGCTTGTTTTTTCGGTGTCTTTTTTTTCTTAGACCGATTGTCAACATAAATCATCATTTTGCCGTGACCTCATATTTTTGATAACCAACAAAATCTTCTTTTGTGTTCAGAATTATATCAGCCTGAAAGCAAAAACGCAAGAAGTCTTTTTCAAAATCTTGGTCATCTGCCAAAATAGAAAGTTGTTCGCCCGAATTCATTTTATTGAGTTTCATGCGAACCTTCAGGATGGGAATGGGACACTTCAGTCCACGACAATCAATTGAATGCATTAGGTTTTGTAACAGACCAGTACATCAATGCAAGACCAACCATGCACATAGCTAGTTCGCCAAGCAAATTAGAGTCAGCAGGTGCATTGTCGATACCACCAACAGCACCGAAAACAATGAAAAGACCGAGAAAAAATCGTATCATGGAAAACTCCTTCTTTATTCAGATTACAGATACATTATGACACATCTGGAACCGTTTGTCAAGTGCTTTTCCTAAAAAAAGTTGTTTAAAAACAACAACATACAACAGTGGAAATGCGGTTTTGGGCCGTTTTTCCGCTTGGCTAGGGTCAGAGTCTCAGTGGACAGCTAAAAGCCGCCTAAAAGAGGTTCTAGCCGTGCAGGACTTGAGGTTTTGAAGATGAATTTGCCGAAGTGTCTTCACGCATATCTTCTTCAAATTCTTGCAATCTTAATTGTTGCAATCTATGTTTGATTTCAGCATTATTTTTTTGCTGAGTCTCTAACAATTCTTCAAGTTCTCTAATTTCTTGTTTGATTTTAGAAAGAAAGGTCATATGTTTTTTCCTGTTTATAAAGTCTGTATGTGGCTTTATCTTGTTGCTTTTTATGATTTGTGTTAGGTTTGAATTGTTGACTATCAGAATCATTTTTTCGATTCTTGTTCTTTGGTTTCCTAACAACCTGCTGATTTGAAATCATTGAAGTTTTGCGCCTCCTTAAAGAATGCTATCCGCCACTCCAAGACTGATTAGTTGTTCGGCTTTGAGCCACGAGTCAGTCGGCGGTAACAATTTATTCTTGACTGTTTTTACATCAAGACCAGTTGCATCACATAGAATGTCGACCATGCGCTGATTACATAGGTCGGCTTCTTTCATGTGAGCCTTTATGTCATGGTACTTTCCTTCTGCCTCTTCGGAAAATTGATGACACATAATTCCTGTATTTTTTGAGATGATTCTTTCACCACGAGTTCCTGCTGAGAAGATGAGGAATGCCGCAGAGAAAATTGAACCAATGCCGATTGTTCTAATTGGGTACTTTGATTGTTTCATAACATCAATCAAAGCAAATGCTTGATACAAGTCACCGCCGCCTGAATTAACATACAGTGTCAAAATCTTACCTTCTTCTTCTTTGAAGTTCTCATAGGTAATCCATTCGATAGCTTCACGAATGTTAAATTCATCAATCTCACCGCTGAGAAAAAAGATGTGGTTTTCAAGTAGACTGTGCCCAATAAGTTCACTTGGGCTGATAACTTCGTTATCTTTCTTTTTAGTTGTCGCCATGTTTAAGGTGCCAATCATATGCAGTTGAAATAATGTTTTCTAAATTAAATTTTGAAGTAAAGTTGAGAAGTTCCTGCGCCTTGCTTATGTTGGATACAAGCATGGCAGGGTCGCCCGCACGGCGTGGACCGTAGGTGATGTTAACTTTCTGACCTGTCACTTTTTCAATAGTATCTACAATTTGTTTGTTCGAACATCCTGTGCCCGAACCAATGTTAAAAATATCACTCTTCTGGTTTTTCAAAAGATACTCAGCACTTGCCACATGTGCATCGGCAACATCTGAAACATGAATAAAGTCTCTGATGCAAGTTCCGTCCGGAGTTTCATAGTCATCACCATAGAGTGTAAAGTTATTTAGATTCTGAAGAATTCTAGGAATCAAATGCGTTTCTGGTTCGTGATTCTCACCCATCTCACCATCAGGGTCTGCACCACCGACATTGAAATATCTCAAGCAAATTGAATTGATATTCTCTTTCTGCATGTCAGTGAGTATTTGCTCACACATTAATTTGTTGCGACCATAAACACTTGTTGGATGACATTCATCAGTTTCAAGAAACTTTTGATTGCCGCTACCATAGACACCAGCACTTGATGAGAACACAATATTTTTTACATGATGAATTGCCATCTCATTTAGCAGATTGATTGTGCCAGCAACATTCACATCATAATATTCACTTGGATATACCTCACTTGTGCCAACTTCAATCAAACCTGCTAAATGAAACACTGTATCGATTTTAACTTTACCAAAAAGAAAACTTAGTTCAGGCGCACGAATATCACACGGATAAAACATATCAGTATATTCATGTGTTTGTGATTTTGATTTTGAATCAACAACGATAGTTCGCCAACCAGCTTTTTTCAATGCTTTGGTTACATGCGAACCGATATAGCCGTAACCGCCAGTAATCAGTGCAGTCTTCATTTCTGATGCCATGGATAGTTCCCTTGATATTTTTCTTTTGTGTATTTGTTACCGTCTTCAAAGAAATCTTTAGTAACAGAATTTGCATTACCATCTAATCGATAGCAAAGGCTATGCTCTCCTGTGCATTCAAAGTTAGGAAAGAATTTTTTCAGATTGCTGAAGAATTGTCTATCAGCACCCCATTGGCCATACCACGCATGACCTATGTTAACAGCAACATCACGCCTAACGGCAAAAGATGATGTGTCGATATGATAAGCATCATTATTGAAATAGATGGGCCATTTACCCAACGATTCACAGTTGTCATCACATATGTAATTACCGTGTTTATCATAAATCTTCCTTAATGAATATGCCCATTGGGCGCCAGTCTCAATTGCTTTTACAAGTTTCTCAACATGGTTTGGTTCATACCAATTATCTTCATCAAGATAACATATGATATCTGCATTCACTAAAAAAGAACATGCGGCATACACACGATGACCGTACCATCCTTTACCGACATTCTCTTCAAGTTCAACCATTCTTGTCTTAGATGAACCCACAAGAATTTCTCTTGCCTTTGGTTCATACTGACAACCATCGATGAAGATGTAGTGAGTCAGGTCTTTATATGTTTGATTGTCTACCGATGAGACACACTGTTCCAATAAGTCAGATGCTATTGTGGGTGTTACTACGGCTACTTTCATTTTCATCCTTAAAGGTCAATTTGGCACCACCAATAGTACCAGGCATTTCTAATTTCAATTCATCTTTAAATTCACGACAAAAAATTGCATCCCATCTATTGTCGTACTCATGTTGTGCAACGCTAAATGGTCTTGGTCTGCTTCCTTTACCACCATCACTCACGATTCTTTCCTTTATAGTTAATCAACAGTCAATGGGATATCTGGAAATGACTCTTTGATAATTTTTGGTGTGAGAAATTTCACATTCAAATTTTTCTTGAACATACCAACTAGCAACAAGGCTTCTTTTGCATGAACCGATTGTAACATGGTTACTGCAATTTGTGCTTGTTTCTTTGGTTCAAGTTTGCCTTTGTACTTTGGGTGATTTGGCACAAACACATAGAGTCTTTTCATCTCATTGTCGATTGTGGAAAATGTCAAACCTTCAGGCTCAGGCGCCGGTCTGTATTGTGGTACAGTCTCAACATCAAATTTAATGTCGGGATTGAATGCGTAATTTAAGAATTCACGAAATCTTTCATCACCATGCTTACGCAACACGGTAATTCTTTCTTCACGAGTTTTTGCATTATCAAACTCTTCGAAAATTTCATGGTATAGTCGTTTAAAACTCATCGATAACCTCAATCAAATTTTTAAGACGATTGGCAATCATGTAATTCATAAATTGCTGTCTAGTCTTGGGTTTAGTGTCCTCATACTTAGTCACAATAGTTTCCAGCATTTCTTTTGGAATCTTAGTCAGGTCAATAAGCATTTCGTTACGGCGATAGTTGCGTAACATTTCATCATTGCAAAATTCTTCAGGTGGCGTATTCAGCCAATTGATAATTTTTGCTTCCGTGATAGGTCGTTGGCGACCACCTTCAACAAACACACCATCAGGCGATAAGATATTGGGAATGCCATCACCTTTGTCACCACGAATGATTAGTTGTTTTAATTGTACAGCAGGAAAAGGTTCTTTGATATACTTCTTCAGAATCGGTGAGTACTGTTCGACATTAGGAAACTTTTGCAATTGTGCAAAGTCTTTATCTGAAGAAAGAATCATCACTTTTTCTGTAGCGGCATACTTCATCACCAATGCGCCAATAACATCATCAGCCTCTGCACCTTGCACATCAATCACCTTGTAAGGCGAATTTTCAGCGAGTTCATCTTTGACTTTTTTCAGGCACTCGAAAATAGTGTTCCAATCAAATCCAGAATTTTCACGAGCCTTCTTGCGATTGGATTTGTAGTTAACAAAAACATCACGGCGCCAGTAATGGCGATTGTCACAGGCGATAACTACTTCAGGACCATGACTGGCCTTGAATCGTTTAATGTATGTTCTCATTGTATTGAGAATCATATGCCTCACTAAACTTTCATCGATTGTTGCTTTGGGCGAGGATCCAATCTGTTCCATTAGATTGGATATCGCTACTTGGTTATAGTCAAAAATAATCATAATGAAACCTATTATACTCTCTTTAAGATTTTAGTGGGGCAAACATGCATCAGTCATTTTTATTGAATTTGATGCTTTCACCACGCAGGAATACACCAATCAGAACAATGGCACACCATGTATCAAAAGTGTATGGAATAGCCAGAGCAGGAAAAAGTATATTCAAAGACCACAGAACAAAAAACGGTGATATAAAAATGAATACGATAGCCGCTAGTGCAATCAATGCCATAACAGCAGGCGATTTAACTTTAATATTAAACATAGAACCTCACTTAATAATTTTCAAAAGGATTGTATCATCATTTAGTCGACCTGTCAAGGGCGATTCAACTGCACGAATGTTTGCAATAACATTACGGAGAAAAACTTTGCCACCTTTGATAACTTCAGGCAAAGTCACTTCTGGTTTACGCAATTTCTTCTGTACCGATTTGGTATCAACAAAATTCTGTATCGTGGTGCCTTTCAATGAAAGACCTGAAATGTCTTCAGCGATATAGCAACCAAGTTTACGAGTCTTGATATTGTAAACCCACAGAGTCGATGCACCAATCACCGATTTAGGGTCGATTGATTTTAGACCGAGTTCAGTGTCTTCAACGCAATACTTCATCTTACCAATCAGTTCATCGGCAGTCTTGACCTTGCGCTTGCGAGGCTTGCGATTCTGTTTGGCTTCGCCTTGCAGAGTCAATGCATCATCAATAATTTTAGAAAGAAACGATTCGAACCTTTTCAGTTCGGTTTTCTTCATATGCGAGTAGCCTTCGACCAATTGGTCATCGGTACCAGCAATTGCATCAGAAATTTCACTTCGCACTTTTTTGTAGTGTTCAACGATTGCCTTAACATGCACACCTTTTGTAGACAATTCAGTCATCATGCCTTTTGGTGTTTTTGTTTCACGATAAGCATTCAGTGTGAAGTCATCGACCAAACCATCTAGTTCAGCAAGGATACGAGAAGTCGAGTCTTTAATCCTGTCTTGAATAGAAGGATTCACAGTGGCAACAACCGCAACATCTTCAACCACTTCTTCAACTTTACCATCACCTTTTTTAATGGTAGTCAATGTCTTATCGAAATAGTTTTGATTTTCAACGGGCAGAGTCGCACCATTGTAGAGAAGTCGGCACACCCAACCAAATGTGGTTGTTTGTTTCTTAATCATACCTTCAGGTATTTTCAGTTTCAGTTTTTTGTTAAGATAGTCACCAATGTATTTGTGAGCATCCTTGTAGTCCTTGTTTGCGGAATACCAATTCAATGATTGAATCAATTGAATGCGAGTCATCTCTTCGATGTACTTCGGTTCACCACCAGCAAACACCGCATTAGCATCAAGTACTCTAGCCATTTATCACCTCTTCATAAGTTTGGTCAAACACTTCACGGATTGTGTAGATGCCGTCATCAAGATAACTGTATTGTACACTTAACATTCTAGCGGCCGTTTGGGCTTCAAGATAGTTAACAAAACAAAAACACTCACCGAACACACGATTAACAATCTCGCCATTTAGTTTGTGTCTCATGTTGTTTGCATCATAAGAACCAAGCATAGATTCATACTCGGTTGAATAAGCTACACGGTACCCGTCTGTAGTTTGTAAAATATAGACACCGTTCATATCATCACCATCACCTCTCCAGAATTACATAATCACCAAAATACTTGTCGAATGTTTGTAAAAGATGTTCATAGTCACCTTCTCTCATTTCGGATATAATTTTTTCACTGGGAAGTTTCAATTGATTTGCAAACCGATTAGCATAACCCATCAACGCAAATGCATTACCATCAGGTCCAGTCAAATCGATAACAATTTCACGAGCAACAGTTTTATCACGAAACATAATAATCCTAAAACAACAATCCATTCAATCAAAGTATAGTGGCAATACGCTTTGTAGTACCAACCATAACGAGTCAGTCGGTTGTGTAAATCACTCAGGATTTTCAACAGACTTCCTACTGTCTTCCATTTCAAATTTAGTCACCAGTATTGAGTACATGGCATAGATTAATGCAACGATACAGAGCCAACCTAGCAACTGAGGACTAACCATGGAAAATAAAACACCAGCACCCATGATACCTGCTGTGGCAAGAGCCGCTTTAACTTTGGAATTCATAGAACAACCTTTCAAAAATACATTATACAACAAACCGTTCACTTTGTCAAGATGTTTTTTAGTGCCGCTTTGGCATCGTTGACATGCTCAACATCATCCATCAAACCGAGTTCATATACCATCATTTCATTACGAGCGATACGAATCAGTTCAAGGGCATATATGATATCATCTTTATCTGAGTAGTGAAACCATTCATCAATAGTCTCTTGGTCAGACTGTAGCAAAAATTTCAGATTGTCTTTATCCCAATCATTCATTTTTGTAATTTTTTCAATCATTTCCCAATCATGCATATACTGCCTCCTTATTCATTGCGGCAGTCACAACCGCAACAGCATTAGAATCAAAACCACCAATGTGCCAACGATATTCATTGAATGGTGTATTGTATTGTTTCCAGTCGTATATGGTAACGGTCTCAATCTTTTCATCACCGTCCTCATCGACATAGAAAACATCAATTGCCCACTCGCAGGTAGTTTTGTCGCCACCATCATTAGGACCATATTTAGGTTTACCAAAAATGCTCACAAGTTCATCATATGTGGTTTTGATATAACCTTGCAGGCTAGTAAGATTTCCACTAGAACAAGACATGAGAACAATATTCATTTTAAATACTCCTTTTGAACAATCTTTTTCGCATCACTCAGCGATTTAAATTTCACTCCGTTGATGATGATGAATTTTGGACCATAGATTCTAGCCTCACCACCATCAAACGGAATACGATAAAATGTTTTGCCACCATCTACGACCTTCGACCGCTTTTTCTCAAAAAAAGGACCGTAAGTCAGGCCAGCGAACCGAAAGGTGTCTTCGAGTTCGGCGGCCGTTTGTGACCTTGCATAGGCAAGTGGTATCATTATGCAGTCACCGCATAAGGCTTATTCCAAGAACCGATGTTGCAGTGGAAATAATAAGCGGTGTCGAAATAATCAGTCATTGCATCGGAACGGTCGTAGTAATCACCAGCCATCAATGCTTTTTTGATTGCTTGCATGGCTTCGAGAGCCTTGCCACTGTAGTGGTCTTGGATCCAGTAGAGGTTCACTTGTTCGTGACCACTGGTGTTGGCTGTAAAGCCACGAGAAACTTGATAAAATGACTCGGAACAGGTTTTGTTACCGTTACCGATAAAATCGATAGAACCCGATTTCAAGGTCAAGGTGATACTGGAAGAACCAGCGCCTTTGAGGGAACCTTTGAGTTTGTACTTTTTCAGTACAGGCGCCAAAGCGGCGGCGATTTTTGCTTTTTTCTCTGTAGACACATAAGCCATAACGAAACTCCTTTATCAACTGAACAAACTACAGTATAACGCACTTTCGCCGCTTTGTCAAGTCTTTTTTGCGGTTGTTGCACAAAAACAACAACTTTTTTACACAATTCTTCCCAAGGATAGTTGCAAAAATTCGTCAAGTTCAGCATCAAAATTTCTACCAGTACGGCGTTTCTGATAGATTTTATCTAACAGGCCATTTCCGTTACCATGACCAATAGGCATGTGAGTTTCAGCAAAATCATGCCCACGGGATTCGAGTTCTTCGACCAAATCTGCGGTATCAAATTCACTCAGGTCAATTTCAACTTCGGTAGTGATATAGCGGCTCATACGATTTTACCTTCTTCAATCAGAATGACAAAAGTGTCGAACAATTTATTGAATTTCACATTATACAAGGTAGCTAATGCATTCATGTATTCATTCAAATCTTCGCCAGATAACATTTCATTCTCAGTAACCGCTTTGATATCATCGACAATATTCGAGCAGTTTAGAATTTGCTGTTCTAGGTCAAATCGGTCAAGACCGCTACCAACATCAGCACTCACCGCATCTGCAATCACTCTTTTTTTCATAAAAAACTCCTAATTAATCTAAAGCAACACCATCCATGTACTTCTTACCAGTCCAATGGTCTTTAGTAACACAGATTCCATTTTGTTTCACTCCTAACGGGTGTTTTTCAACAGCCCGTTTAAGAGCAACCTCACATTGTTTTTTCGATTCAAACTCAGTGACGGACCTATCCATATAGTCACCGCCAGGAGAGAACATAAAAACAATCAAAACCCAATTCATGCTTCTTTACCCTTTATAGGTTTTACCTTTGCAGTTGCACAAGTACCTTCAAGAACAGCAATAGTTACATTACCACGAGCGGCGATGCCTCTCATATGTTCCTTTTGTTTATCTAGAGAGTTCACGCATAAGGACTCTTGAGTGTAGTAGGTATCAGGTTGCATGAATTCGCAGGTGCCATTCATACAGATAACTAGAATAGGTATAAAAATTTCAATCATTGTTCAACTCCATGAAATAACGACCAAATGAAATCAATATCAGCATCCTCTATTTGATAATATAATATTTCGTTGAATATCTCTTCAGCTTTGTCGCCCACATACTCAAATTCATACAACGATTCATCATCTTTTGTTCCAAGAGATAGTTCGTTAGAAAACACTAACATAGGATTATCCGACACTCCCAAAACAGCATCAAAAAAATCCAATTTCATATAACGACCATCGATATAATCTGGATGTTCTTTATTCATTCTAATATAACAAGTTTTACTCATTCTTCAACTCCAAAAGCAGTTTCTTAAATTCATCCATTTTAGCTAACTGTATAGTATGTAGATAAATGTACATTTTCGCCTCATCTGGCCAAGATTTTGTCATTTCTAGCAATTCTGGATTTACCTCTTCTGCAAGTCCAGAAACAATATATTTCATATTTTCATAGTTGTACATCTAAAGACTCCTTAAATTTCTGCCATCTCAATGCTTTTTGTTCAGTATTAGGGCGATGTTTTTTTGATATATTGTCACCATTGATTCTTGTCTTTACAGCATGACAACATGCACAGAGGGTTTGCAAATTTGCAGGATCGGCTCTTTCACCATCAGGATCGATATGGTCAATAGTCAATTGTGCATCCATGATAATGGTTGTGGTGCATTTGAAGCCCAAGCGACTATCAGTATTCTCACAATAATTTTTGCGGAATTGCTTGTAGTCCCAATCCAACATTTTATATTTTTCTTTGTGATGCCTAGAACACCGCTTATGGTATCGGCCGCCACCAAGAGAGTCTCTAGGTTGGTCACAATCGGGAACAATACACGGATTCATCTCCGCAATTTCTTCTTCACCCCATAGGGTACGAATCAATGCTATAGTCATTCTTCAACTCCGAAATGTTTTAAAACATATGTACCAGGGCTTGCCCATTGATGTGTATTAATTGTTGCAATATCGGCACATTCCCGCACAATCAACTCGGCAAACTTTTCTGTGTAATATCTTGGATACTGGTCATAATCAGCACCTTCATCTATCAGTTCGCCAGCATAGATTTCAGCCTGTTCGGCAAGTTGTCGAATTCGTTCATTCATTTGTATCGTCTCCAGAAAGTTGTAAAGTCTGGACGGATAACATATTCCCATCCTTCGGGTATATGTTCAGGAAAGTAATGTGTTTTACCATTGCTATGTTTGTATAGTTTCATTCCTCAACTCCGAAAAATTGTTTGATACCCTTGCTGGCATCATTCACAGCCATTTCGTATCCGTAGTCATGGTCGGACCAGTATTGCTGTTCTTCGCACAGACATTCTTTCTGTTCTTCCACAATGCTGATACATTCTTTAATAATCAACTCGGCGAACCTTTGTTGGAAGTCTTCTTGAAAAACTACAATATCTCCAGTTCGCTCAATTATATCATCATAAGCCTGAGCGGACAGTTCTTTAAATCGTTCATTCATGTCAAAATATTCCTTATAACCTCAATTGCTATTTGCACATCCGTAGGGTCAAGGTTCAATTTATGCGATATCTCAAGCAGGTTGTAACCTCGCTCAAGAAGTTCTCGGACTTGGGAAATGATATAATTTTTCATCCTGACCTCGCCATTAAGTGGTAGACATTGCTTGTAATAACCGCAGTCTCATTATACAACTTTTCACGGTCCATTGCAAATAGCAAAGCGGTATCTCTGTCAGGTGTCAGCATTAATTGCCGATTCTCAAAAACCACAGAATACATTTCGCCTTGCTTTGTTATCTCAGCGCCAGTGATGAGGATTTTCATACAGTTCCTTCGATAATGGTTAGTGAATCTTCATCATCATAACCATTTGGAACTACCTCTTCACCGTAAGTCAATTTATACAGATTAATAATTCTGCCAAAATTTCGCATGTAACGATTAACAATCTGAGTAACACGATTACGAGAAAGACCGTGACGGCGACCAACTTCTGCACATGTTTCGTTATGGTAGAGTACCTCAGCGAGAATACTCATATCTCGACCACGCCGCTGATGTTCAGAAAAGATACCAACTAGTTGTTTTTTATACAACTCATATTCGGGTTGGGAAAGGGTAGTCATACAAATCCTAGTTATCGAATTCACAGCCGATATCAGCGGTATCGGCTTCATACTTAGCAACCGCCGATTTTGCATCGGACACAAAACTGACATATTTGTGTTCAAGGATAACACGGTCACGGATAGCACCATACACCACCACAGGTGTATCAAGAACAACAGTGTGGACAACCTCACCGCCGTATGCTACACGGCTGAGTTCCACAACACCTGACACGGCGATTTCGCCCATGTAGAGACCAGTAACTGACATGTTTTCAAGATTCCACATTTTCGAAAGTCCTTATCAACTGAACAGATTACAGTATACTCTACATGGGTAGAAATGTCAAGCAGAAAAAGTTGTTATTTTTGTTGTATTTTCACAACGGAACCGGAGCATAACTACGGGCCCAAGAAGTACTTTTCCGATAAGGGTGTTCATCCGCTAAATCCCATGCTTGTGACACTAATGAAGATTTTAACTCAGGTATAATACCCAAAAAGTGATAATATTCACCACTCGGTTTATCAGCCCACATTGCATCAGCAAACTGTAAAAAAGGTTCTTCAGACAAGTCTTTTTTTATGGTGTGAAATTCATCAATAGTCAAATTGAACCATTCACCTTTTATTTTTTTTTCACGATACTTGTCATGTAGAAAATATTCAACATTAAAGGGTTCAAGAATTTCAGGAGAAATTTTATCCACATATAGTTTCACCCAATTACCCGAAGAAAAATCTTTAAGGCGATTCGATACTCCCTTGATAGTTTTCGATACCCCGATTTTAACCGGACATTCACCGATACCTTTAAACCATTTTTTCGGCACTTCCTCTGGGCGAATCAAATAAACATGCCCCGAATTTAAACGCATAGCCCGCTGGTCAATTGGGCATATATTGTCATTATAAAAACCAAATTCACGAGACTCAAACATAATCAATCCTCTTTCATTTTACTCAGAATAGACAAGCGAGGAAGTACCATTTTCCTCTAGTGTAGTGAATGGACAACCAAAGTGCATGATATCACGCCCTTGAATATCTTCTTCAACATTCAGAAATTCCACTTCTTCAGTAGAATGATACTGTAGACAATGCTGGCAGTATACTTTGAAATATCTTTCCATTTCACAACTCCAAAACAAAGGTGGTTGTTCCGTCAGGATGAACATGTTTTGTTACAATGCGCCAGCCACTCTTACTGAATTCCGCAAGTTTCTTTTTAGTGTAACTAGGCTTGCCATTAATCACTTTCCGTAAAACGGCAATTTCATTATCGATAATCATACCAGACTCCGTAAAACCTCTAGTCATAATTAAGCCGCTTTCAATAACATAACAGTAGGATACTTCACAAAACCAGTGGTGTCTTTTTTAGCCTTGCCTTTTGCGTACAAGCCAACAATAACACCATGCGGGTCAAGGAATCTTAAATCGGATTCATCGCCGTTAAACACAGGAATACCCATGTAAGTCTCAGGCATCGGCAGGGTTTTCTTGATACCGAAAACAGTAGCAATATTGTAACCTTGTGCAATAGCCTTAGCAACATCCGCATCATTTCCATCAGCCGCTGAGAATGTCAATTGATAATTCTCATAGGTAACAGTCTTACGACCAAGAATTTTGGTGTAGTCATAGAATTGGCAATCAGGAAATGCAGAGAAAATATTGCGATACATCACACCGTCACGGACTACTTCGTATTTTTCGAATGCGATATCCGAAGTACCATTCAAACGGAACACAGGAATCATGTCGATTTTACCAGCTTGCTTGATAGCCAACTCAATGTCTTTCACGAGCATAGCCATGAAGTCAACACGGTTCTCGAAAAACATCTTGGTTTTGCGAATACGAGCCTTTTGAATCACATTGGTGGTTTCACCTTTTTTGAACATACCGCCACGACCAGCAGTATTCAGGCAAGCGGCTGTACAACCAGCGGTTCGTTTAGCGCAGGTCTCATAACCACTCAGGTTTGCTGGCGCTAGGTGCAGAATGTAGGTCATGTAACCTTGCGACATTCCTTTAAGGACTTTGGGATTTCCGACTGAAAGTAATTTCATATACACCTCTTAACTAATCAGACTACAGTATACCTCATATGGGTACAATTGTCAAGTGTTTTTTTGTTGTATTTTTACAACATGTCCAATTGAATTTGGTATGACTGCTCTTTCATTTCATGGTCGAATGTTCGTATTGTAGTACCAACACCACCACAATTCTCAGTCTTTATGATATGCAACGCATTGAGCAATGCTGTGGTTTGTGTGGTGAAAGGACCAGCAACAAGGTCTTGAATTGTTGTAATATAGCCAACACCATTGACAATAGCACGAACCCGTTGGCTGTTTTTGAAACCAGGAACACTTTGTTTAGTACGCATATACAATCCTCAATTAAACATAAAAGTCGGAAGTGAGACCAAGTTCATCATAGACCATCTCACGGACTACAGTGTCAAAGGCTTCGGCAAATTGTGCATAATTAGCGAGTTTGCGGAGGTCAGCCTCAACATCAGGCCAAGGGCTTTTAACCGCTTTGTGATACATGACAAGACCAGAGACAGCTTTGGCACCGTCTTTAGAGAACATACCGTATTTCATCTTTTTTCCTTAACCGAGGGTTTTAACAGAACCTGACACGGAAGCACCAATCAGGACCAGGATACTAAAAACACAGAGAATCGTAAACATCTTTTTTCCTTTTCAATCTCAACTAACTTAACTACAGTATAGCGCAAATCGGTAGAAATGTCAAGTGTTTTCTTGTTGTATTTTTGCAACACTATGCAAATTCATAAAACTTAACGGAAGGGTCAAGTTTTTGCAGTTCTTTAGCGGCTTTGGTCAAAGTCTTGTAACGAGCCTGTACTTGGCTACGGCTCAGTTCACCGTCACAAGTCAGGTTTTCGGGACTCAAATCCGAATCGATGCTATCAGCAATGGATTGGCGGTCAGCGGCATTTTGCAAACTTAGTTGTCGGCTACCGAAGATTTTAGCAAATGCATTTTTTCGGTCAACATAGGCAGTGAGGGACATTTTGTTTCCTTTTCGATTAATCAGACTACAGTATACACCAGATTGGTAGAAATGTCAAGTGTTTTTTACGCACTAATTTCAAAAAGTTTGCCTTCGCAACCTGATGTTACAGTGATTTTTTTGCCACCGATTGTGATGTAGCCGTAGCAACCATCATCATAGATGCCGAAAGGGCAGGGTTCGATTGTCACGGACCGAACAATCTCGCAAAACCCCCACCGCTTTGTGGGCAGGGTGCCACCGAAATACCTCATATTTTCTATGGAGGTGATTAGGACTTTTGCTTTCATCGGTGACCTTTCTTACTAACTTAACTACAGTATAGCGCAGTTCTACCGATTTGTCAAGTGTTTTTAATGTATACTTTAGTGTATACGGGAAACATCATTGTTCCATCGGGTCGCCAAGTGTGTACTCAGTAATCCACTCAATGGTAAATTTTTCGCCTTTGTGTTCTTTCACATAGGAAATCATTGTATCAAGGTCACGGAAAATCAGGCTTCCGAGTTCATTCGTAATTCTAAACATTATTTTCTTTCAAAGTAGCGATAAGGGAGACCGTTCAGGAAACAGAAGTATTCCCAGTCACCATTGGCGGTGCTAGCCTCCATAATCCAACGAAGTGCAGTTTCACGGTCACGAGCACCCATGCAAATGGTGTTGATAACATGCTGTTCGAAGTTCTTTACAGCGGTGGCTTCAGCGGCTTCACGAGCCACAGCCTCTGCATCGATAACATTAGCGAGTAAGTCAAACTCAGCCATGAAGTCAGCTTCGGTCCAGCTGGAAGTGTCGATACCACGAGGGCGAACACCATAGGCGTCCTTGTACATGTCCCAGTACTGGCACTGCAACTGCTCTAGGACAGTCATCTCTTCCCAGCTTGTAAAAACTTCATTCATATCAATTCCTTAGTTCGACCAAAAAGATTCGGAACGGGGTGAGCAATGGTACGGTGTATCGTATCGTTCTTGGAATTCTTTACCAGTCATCAGATTACGAGTAGTCACAAAGGTTGCGAACACTTCAACGACAAAACCATTCTCACGGATGCTATCAGCAACGGACTTGATAGCGGCATCGGTGGAAGGTGCAAAATCACGCACTTCAACCAAACGGCGACCTGCTTTGGTACGCTTATCGGTCTTGTAAATTTCGAGGGTGTATTCTTTCATTGCAGACATTTGGTTTCCTTTTCTTACTAACTTAACTACAGTATACAACAGATTGGCACACTTGTCAAGCAATAAAAGTTGTTATTTGCCAGTAATTTTTCAACTGGCGACCTCGGGGATCCGATCCCTCTGTCTTAATCGTACAAGCACTCAAAGGCGTATTGTTCATCACTCATGGTCTGAGCCGCAAGCAAATCAACAGAAATCACTTCGAGAAAGGACTCAACCTGTTCAACAGGAAACTTCACAATCTCAGCAATCTCAGCACTATCGTAACCAGCACAGGCTAGTTCTTCGATACTGAGGGCTAGGTCGGACATCTTACTCATTTTTTCAACTCACTTTTTTGCTAACTTGAATGTATTATAGCGCAATTCGGTACAATTGTCAAGCACTATTTGTTGTTATTTTGCTCAAGCGCCAGCGACTTTGATAGTTGCAACTCCTCTTGCAGTTCTCGCTGATTCAACTGTTCGCCAATCTCAATCAGCAACTCATGCAAGGCTTCGGTTTTGAGGTACAGGTTGTCGATTTGTGGGTCATACAACCTAGTGAATGTTCTCAACTTCCAATCTACAGCATCCACCGCTTGGCAGAGTTCATTGTACTTGGCGTTAATTTCATCAATGTTTTTCATAGGTTCACCTTGCAAATAACAATCTCAACTCATAACGAGCACCTAAACGGCTAGAGAACCAACGGGCTAAGCCGCTATCATAGTCTTGGCAGAGACCAGTGTTCCATCCTGTTGCTGGTGGTGTGGGGTGTGTCGTTTTCATAGGTGTATTATATCGCAACTCTGCCGATTAGTCACACACTATAGTTGCGATTTACTTGCTACGGCGATATTCTTTTCCGTCTATGATAAGCACATGGTTATAGGAATCAGCATCGACTTCGTTCACTTTAGTTTGCAACTGTTGCAAACCTTGGTGGGCTAGTTCTATGCACTTTGTGGGACCGAGAGTAGCAATTACCAGACCCAATATGATACCAACAATAAAATGCATGTTAACGACCTCCGTTGGATGCTTTGCAATAGCCAAGATTCTTCAGTTCAGCAACTTTGTGTCCGTTGTAGGAAATGCTTCCCCGTTTCATTGGCCAAGTTCTTTCAGCAGGTCGAGCCTTGCGAGTAGCTAAGACTGACACATAGACACCAAGTTCTTCGTTGAAATATTTGTTAACAACTTTCATTGTGTTTCCTTAGAATGTATTCAGTGAGGGATTCAGTTCAGAAATCAACTGTCGTTCTCGCTGGTGCGCTGGTTTGCGACCACGGACAACTTCAATCACTTGATAGGTCCATGTACAGTCACTCAGTTCACGGAGAGCCGTACACATAGCCCATGCTTTATTCTCGCACTTAGCACGGCTCATATGCTTTTGCCAGCGGACTTTGACCGAACGGAGATATGCTTGTCCTTGCGCTACAGTCAGGCCGATGTAGCTATCGCCAGTGTCTATGCACTCTACACGATACAGCACATGGTTTCTGTCTTGGCGGGGTTTTCTTTTCAGCATATGCATATAATAGCACAAACTGGCAGTAATGTCAAGTACTATTGTTGCGATTAAAATACACTTTCAAAATTGTCGGACATAACTTCAGCACGAGCAAACTCAACTGTATCACGAACTCGGTCTTTCATTGGGAGTTCGGAATATTCTATTTTGGTTTGGTTCTCAGATATCATTATTTGATTGGACAAATAATAGACAACTTCAAGCAATTCGGTGTAGGTGGGTTTCATAATTTTTCTGCTTTCTCAATCTATGGATAGAGTATAGCACTAAATGTCACACTTGTCAAGCACTTTTAGTTGCGAAAATACAACAAGATTTGTGTTGACAGGCTCGGATTTCTGTGATATAATAGAGGGTTACGCTACCACTTGCCGCTTACATCCCAGCCTTCGTAGCCATCCATGTCTGGTATGTCTGGCACACCCACTGCGAATTCATCGATACTCACTGAGTCACTCTGTTCGCCACTGTTTATTCTTCGTATCTTCTCTAGTGTAGCGACACCCTCTGGTGTTTGCTGATACTCAAGCATGGCGATTCTGCGCTTTTCGTTAGTGTCTTCGCTGTGTTCTCGCACATTACCACACGATGCAGAGCAATATGGTCCTCTTTTGCGGTGTTTTATCCCACACCTCGGGCATTCTTTCTCTCTGAAGATTCCTGGCATATTTAATAATACCGTTTGCACCCCACATTATGACACATTATTGCACTGCCGTTTCACTCTTTCTTCTTTCTTTTTTAATCTTCTTAGAGTCTTAGCATCTCTGAGTCTTTTCTGAAATTCTCTGTGTGCTTCTAATGCTTTAATCTCTTCTCTGACCATCATAGCGATTAGTTGCACCTGTGTGTCTTTCAGTGGCAGATTGTGTTTAATGAAGAATTGAATTATCTCATTATATGTAAATGTCTTTGGTTTCATATTATTGCACTCTATTATGTTCTTTATTCATATCTTGATTCCCGCCAGTCATTTCTTAATTTAAGAAGTATTTTAGTTGATTCGCCAGCATCTGATGAATAAAGCAAAACATCAAATATGCGTTCTAATTCTTGGTTAGGTCGGTTGTACCATGTGCCAATGAATCTACCATGCGGATTTCTTATACCTCTTATTGTATTTGGTCCTGAGACATATACATGAGCCGATGGTGTCAATATCTTTCTTTTAATCCAATCACAATACTCGGCCCAGTTGCCTGCGATAATATAGTTTTTCATTGTGCCATTAGTGCAATTGTTAATAGAAACCACCAGCCGGACCAGTTATATGTTACCATGAGAAACACTGTTCCGGCTACTAGTGCAAGATTGTATATCAGTTTCATTGCTACTATCATTTTGTTTGCTCTGCTAGTTTCTTATATCCTGCCCAACTCGGATGCACTTTGTCTGCTTGTAGGTTTGATATGGGTAACACTGTATCACCATAGTCCTTCGCTACTAACTGAACCATCTGTTGTATATCAGGTTTGATTGCTGGCAATATCCAGAATACTCTAGCGGCTTCGACTTTTGCTCTTAACTGTTGCAGTTCCCATAGTGTACGAACACCTGCATGGTCGTTTGAACCTAGACTGATAATCACTGTGTTTGCATTCAGTTTTCTATTCGCATTCTGTTTGTTCCATTGCCAGCTATTAATACCGCCTTTAGCATATGCGACACACTCAGGTTTGAATTGATGTGTGCCAACTGCAATACTATCACCTACAATCAAACAATCAATCATCTTGATACCCTCAGTTCGGCTTCTGGATTGTCCCAACATGCATCACGATAATTGCTTACAAATTCAACCAGACCTTTATAAGTACCCCAACCATTCTCAGGCTCAAATATTTTATAATACTCTGGATCAGAGAGTAGGATTTTCAAACCCTCATCTAGATAATATACAATGTTTCTTGCATGAACAAACCCATGTTCATCGGGTCGCCATAGTACATTGTATAATGTCAGACCATTAGACACTTTGACTTCACCAGCCATTATAGCCAAATTGTGTGTGATGTTGCTACTGTATACCGAACAAGGTTGAGTAACCATCAAATCAACATCAAGACTCATCTTTATAATCTTCCATAAAATAATTAATGTACTTCAAAGCCTCTTCAGCCTCAGGTTCTGTGCATCCATATCGTTCAATCAAAACTGTCTTCATCTCAGCATGTTCCATATATTCAATCAGGTCATCATAGTCCCAATCGAATGTATGGTCCATGTCATACCACAGAGACAGTTTGCCGTTTGCATTATAGAATGCATACCAGCAACTATTACTCCATCTGGCGTAACTCATCAGAATGCATCAAAGTTAAAGTACTTCGGTACTTCTTTTGATAGAATCACAGTGATATCATCTTTCTCAAAGATGAATTGACCACTACTGGCATTGTACTTGACCATATTGCTATTGTTCAATGATTTCTCATGCCAACCATTTCCACTGTCATCTTCAACATCTTCATCACCAAGAGTCTCATTTAGAAGTTTAGCGGCTTCTTTTTTGTGTTTAAACCAGTAACTAATATCAATCTCTCTTTGAGTAGACAATGGCGAACCAACCCAAACAGATGGGCTTACTCTATCTGCTTTTCTGTCACCACGCCACACTTCGACATTGTATGATGTACCACCATCAAACTCTGCTTTGACATTCAGAATACGCATAGCCTCTTGAGGTGTTTCGTTGTAACGATTCATCTCTTCGACAACTGCTTTCAGCATGTCAAAATTGAATGATGCAAACACAGATGCAATATTCACCATAGAATCGATGTGTGCTTTGTTGGCCAAGTTATCGTTGCAGTATTCACGAATGAAATTCTCATCTAAGCCTTTGAATTCTACCATATAGAAGATACGACCAGGGCGATTTCTCATATGCTCATCTACACGCCATTTGTCGTTGCTGGTTAGCATAAACAATTTTTTAGATGTGAAGATGCCATCTAGCAATGTCAACAGTCTTTCTTGGTCTTCTCTATCATAGACCTTTTCAAACTCATCAAAGAAAACAATGCATGGTTGTTCAATAGATTGAATCAATGTATTGAATTTGTCACCAGTAAACTCAGCATTCACTACAATGGTCGGCACACCTTGCTTAGCCAACTCAACTGAGATGTTTTTACTCAATAGCGTTTTGCCTGAGCCTTTCTCACCAACAAGCATTACACCTGTACTTTGGTCACGATTCCAGAAACTATTGATAATTCTATCAGTGTTTCTAGCGGTATCACCATATAACTTTGTGGGTAGGGTGAAGTCTTCAATGTGTTCAATGAAGAAGTTTTCGTATTGGTCTTGCTTTACAACATAGTTACCAGCTGGTAACTGCTCATGCAAATCCATCGATTCTTTGGTCGCAATACGGAATGTATTGCCTGATTTCATGTAGTAACTCATAATAAACCTTATGTATTTCGTGTCATTTGGCGCAAAATTCTAACATTATCATCTGGTGCTAGATAGCATCTCGCATTGATTATGGTTGAATTTTCAAGTAGATTCTCCATCTTTGTGAATTCGATTAATTTATTCTCAATCATGTATTTGACCAAGTGGTCAGCAACTCTCCATTTGATGGCATCTGGATTCAAACTGATGGTATCAAAATTTGATAATGTTATGTTCACATTAACAAGTTTACCACCAATAGCAATGTCAGTGTACTTACCAACATAATTGTTGTCCCAAACATCATTAAGAATTGTAGAACTACCGACACCACCATTCACAATTGGCAGTGCTGTAGAATTAGAAAATGCCATATTTAATCACTCTCATAACTAACTCCTTCATAAAAAACTGGTGCGAGTGGCGGGACTCGAACCCGCATACCTTGCGGCGGCAGATTTTAAGTCTGCTGTGTATACCATTCCACCACACTCGCTTGATTGGTCCGGCGTGAGAGAATCGAACTCCCATCAGAAGGGTAGAAGCCTACTGTACTATCCATTGTACTAACGCCAGAATATTTTATTTGAATATTGCAGACCACTTCTGCAATTTTTGTCGTTTAAGACCTGATGCATTCAGTAATTCTTCTCGGTTAATCATACCTGATTCAACCATCAATTCAATCATGCAATGCAAGTCACCTAACTCTTCAGTTAATCGTTGCTTATTTGTACGCTCATTGTACATTTCATTTAGACCAAATCGGAAACACTTGCTAATAGCCTGTGTGACCTCTGCACATTCTTCCTGTGCAATCAACATAATTTCTCTATCAACATCATTCATTGTGCTTTCTCCTAATGAATGCATTATAACACAACCACACAGACTTGTGTGGCAATAATGGTGCCCCAAGAGAGACTCGAACTCTCAATCCTTTCGGCACTGGTTTCTAAGACCAGCGTGTATACCATTCCACCATCGGGGCATAAATTTGCATTGCTTTTAAATTATATTCAACATCTCGTAGCCAGGATTCTGTTTTTACCCTAACATTAATCTTTGCCACAACCCGAATCAATAGCGCAAGTGTTGCCTGACTCTGTTTGTGTTGCTTGTTATATCACGGTAGTTTAATGCTTTCGCTCCTACACACACTTGCCACAAGTCCTGAACTTCCTCTGTTACCAGCGTTAGGTCGGATGTTGAAATTCTTTGGTGCTACCTAGAGGAATCGAACCTCTTTCAATGGTTCTTCAGACCACCGCTATGACCACATCAGCTAAAGTAGCATGGTGCTCTCACCGAGAATTGAACTCAGAATTCATCCTTACCAAGGATGTGTTATACCACTTAACTATGAGAGCGATTGAATTTGTAAGTAGTTTCACCCATATTATTGAAACCATTCACCTTAGTATATAAAGCCGGCAAGGTCTCGGTACGCCACTTGGGATACTCAACAAAGGTGCTCCGATGCGTTTACGGGACTCGAACCCGTCCTTCTTTTTCATTAGTTGGCTCTTCGAAGAAGCCTTCTAGCGAGTCTTTCTCTTGCTGACACTTACAAAACTTGGTACCTTGTGACGGGATTGAACCGCCGACCTTCTCCGTGTAAAAGAGTTACTCTACCGCTGAGTTAACAAGGCAAATTACATAGTGGGACCGTTGCCGTTTTTAAAGCCAACGGAACCACCTTCTTCATTGATTCTCTTAATCACATCTTCAAAGAGAATTGGTCTAAAATCTGTTTGTTCTACACAAACACAATGGTAACGGGTGTCAATTTCATATTCACCCCACACTTCAGTCTTCACACGGTTTGAATGGGTGTGACCATGAATGTTTGTACCAAAACGACCTAGACTGTCACTATGAATTGGGATATGACTAAGAATCATTCCATTCATTACATGATATGCTCTCAATTCACGAAAATGAATTCTGTATTCATCATCACGAAAGATATCATGGTTACCACGAATCAGAACTTTATCACCATTCAGCCTGTGCATGATGCTAAGTGCCTTTCGGTTGATTACAACATCACCGAGGTGGTACACTTTATCATTTGGTCGAACAGTTTCGTTCCATCGCTTGACCATTTCTTCATCCATATCTTCTGGATTGTCCCATGGTCTTAATTTCGTTACTCCGTCATCACGAAGAAACTTACACACTCCAGCATGACCAAAATGTGTGTCACTTGTTAAAAATACTGAAGGCATAATTTTCTCCTATTAATTCGCTTTGGGTTGTGCTATGAGGATTGAACTCATACTATCTCGGTCACAGCGAGAGGTGCAGACCACTACACTAAGCACAACCCAAAACAAATTGGTATCATAAATATAAGGATGTTTTGGACCATTGTCATCATAAGCGTTGGTATTATATCACCAAACATTCAATATGTGGGGCAATTTACAGAAGAAGCCCAATGTACGAATGCTTTGGCAACTCTGAAGACTCAAACTTATCCACCGCAAGTAAAACTAACATGCGCTCAATTTCCTGAGCCACCGATACCTCCTGCGCCACCGCCACCAGCTAAAGTCACACCAAAAGAATCAATATCTTCAAAAGATGCTAAGAAATGATTGACCCGTTTACAGCATTTGCATTAGCACAAGGTGCTGTTGCTGGTATTAAAAAAGCAATTGCATTAGGCAAAGACATTAATGGTCTTATACATGAATTCAGTGCATTCTACAAAGCCGCTGATGATGTACATCACTCGGCAGTAAAAGCTAAAATAGATTCTATTCGCATGAGTAATGCTGAGATAAGTGCCAGAGCATTACAAATTGCTATGGCATCAAGAGCATTAAGACAACATGAAAAAGAACTCAAAGACATTCTATTTTGGTCTGGTAATGCTGAAGTCTATTATGAAATGCAAGCAGAACGAAAAAGAATGATAGATGAGCGTCAAGCAGAAGAAAAAAGAGTAGAAGAGCAAAAACAAAAAGACCGTGAAGCCAAAGCAAGGGCTATGATGGGCACTCTTTGGATTATGGGTTCTCTTTGCATTGTCATACCAATGTGTACAATTCTCTTTCAACTGATAACAGTCAAACATTTATAATGGAGCGGAGTGAGAGAATCGAACTCTCAACGGAAGATTGGAAATCTACAGTTTTACCATTAAACTAACCCCGCAAATGCACCGATGCTTATTCAAGCAGAAGCAATGTTCGGTGCCACACAAAGGCAAGATTTAAAAAGAGCCTGCACTCTATACTGGAGCGGGTAGAGGGAATCGAACCCTCAACTAAACCTTGGCAAGGTCTTGTGTTACCACTAGCACCATACCCGCATACTACGCCTCAGCTAATTCTTGTTCAGCCAAGATTCTTTTCAGTCTATCAGCACAGAAACTTGCGGCTGGCGCATCTGGCTTGACCATTGGTGTCACATTACATGTACCTTTGATATAACCAATTGCTTGTTGCACTACGCAAGAACTTCCGTGTTCATCAGATTTGTTCAAGTCCAAATGAACTTCAACATGTCTATCTTCAAGCACATCGGCTAACGATTGAAACAATTCTGAAACCTTGTAGACTTCAGTCATCAATCTCATAGCAGGTTTGCTTTTCTTGTGGTCATAATCTAATTCACGAGTTAAAAAACCGAAAATCTTACAGCCATGGCGTCCATCAATATGAACTACAACAGCCAATGCATAATCTGCATACCACACGCCGTCAACTCTAACTCTTTCTGAATCAGCACCGAGATATACTTTCGTGTCAGGTCCTTGATTCACAATGAATTGTTTCACTTTTTCGATTTCAAAATTTTTCATAGATACTTCTTTCTTATGGCACCCCGCCAGGGATTCGAACCCCGTCCCACGGTTTTGGAGACCGTCATGCTGCCGTTAACACCAGCGAGATATATGGTCCTCTCGAAAGGAATCGAACCTTAGGTCTTTCGGTTATCAGCCGAATGCTCTACCATTAAGCTACAAGAGGAAACTTGGCGGGTCCTGAGAGAATCGAACTCCCACTCGTAGGTTCGTAGCCTACTGTAATATCCATTTTACTAAAGACCCATATTGGTGGTGATAGTTGGATTCGAGCCAACGACCTACTGCGTATGAAGCAGTTGCACTACCGCTGTGCTATATCACCATATTGGTTGCAGAGGCAGGATTCGAACCTGCGGTTCTTGGCTTATGAGACCAAGCGGATGACCACTTCCATACTCTGCGACAATTGGTCCGTGTAGAGAGATTCGAACTCCCGACCCTCTGGTCCCAAACCAGATGCGCTACCAGACTGCGCTATACACGGATAAAAACTTGGTGCCCCATGACAGAATCGAACTGCCGTAACCTGATTACAAAACAGGTGTAATACCATTATACTAATAGGGCGAAATAGGTGTCGGGCTTCCACCGACTGCTAATCAAACTACTCTGAACTCAGAGGTGATTAATCTGCCTTGATACAATCTTCAAGGACTTTTATTGGTCTGTGTGGTTGGATTCGAACCAACGGCTCCTCACTTCCAAGGCGAGATGTCTGACCTGACTGACATACACACAGATAAAATGGTGGAGGATAAGAGAATCGAACTCTTGTGACTAACTTGCAAGGCTAGTATAATACCATTATATGAATCCCCCGAAATATGTGATTGACTACTTATCTCATTATACGCCATCAATCAAGGCGAGTTATATGGCTCCACAGGGTGGGTTCGAACCACCGACCAAATGATTAACAGTCATCTACTCTACCGACTGAGCTACTGCGGAATATTCTTAAACTAAATCGTGTGTCAAATTTACGCTAGTCGAGTAGTAGCCGTTAGACTCACCAAACCAACGAACATCAACATAACCTTTGCGTGTTGCAAATTTGTAGAATGTCCACTCAACACACTCGTGGTTCATAGCATCAAACTCAACTGGTGTTTCACCTGATACCTCTTCAGCCATCAATAGTGGTTCACCTTCTAAGTCTGACAAGTCACCAACGATATCTTCTATCGAAACAGACTCACAACAATCTTGGTAATGAAGGAAAGTGAATACTTCTTTATCATTAGCAAATGTCATTGTTTCGCCATCTTGTGTCACCGATGTGAACACTTTACCTATCATATTCTCTATATTCATTTTCAACTCCTTACAAAAAAACTTGGCGGTTCGTAGGGGTAACGATCCCCTTCTTTATGCGTGACAGGCATATGTGCGTCCATGAACACTTACGAACCAAATTGGTGGAGACAGATGGATTCGAACCACCGTGCTTTTTACAGAACAGATTTACAGTCTGCCGCCTTCAGCCACTCGGCCATATCTCCAAAACTTTTGGTAGGGGTACAGAGAATCGAACTCTGATTAATAGGTTAAAAGCCTACTACTTTAGCCGTTAAGTTATACCCCCAAACTTTACCATAGAAAAACACATTAGTCTCAAAAAGCGTAACAGCAGTTTTCACCGACAGGCTTATGAGATAATGCGTTTATCTATGGTACTCAGTACGGGAGTCGAACCCGTCTTTCCAGATTGAAAGTCTAGCGACCTAACCGATAGTCGAACTGAGCATAAGCAATGCAAATTTTTAAAGAACTTATCGATTTCTCAACCGATGCATGAAGTATAACAGAACTGTAGGTTTTGTCAACATCTTTTTTTCATACTGTTACAAAAATACAACACAACTTCTATTTGCAATTGGAGTGCGTGACAGGAATCGAACCTGCATAAAACGGATTTGCAATCCGACACCTAACCGTTCAGTAGCACACGCACATAAAATTGGTACCCTTGCTCAGATTCGAACTGAGAGAACTCTTCCTTTTGAGAGAAGCGACTTTACCAGATTTGTCCACAAGGGCATGGTAGACTGAAAGAGAATTGAACTCTTACTCGACCGATTATGAGTCGGCTGCTTTACCATTAAGCTATCAGTCTTCTTTTTCTAAATCTTGTTCGAGTCTTTGTTCTTGTATCGTTTTCTCTTTGAAAACTTTTCTAGGATTACTGCACATCACACATCTAGGATTACCACAATTCATAGCATGATGTTTTGCGAACTTGTGAGGTTCATCAACAACAATGCCGAACTCTTTAGCAATCTTAACTTGTTTCTTCACTGCATTGTCTGTTTCGAAAATGCGTTTAGAATGCTTGATTTTTTCTTCTTCATGCGACATACCAACTCCTTTTAAGAAAATGGCAGAGAGTATCAGATTCGAACTGATGCACCCATTTCTGAATGACGGTTTAGCAAACCGCTGGTTTAACCACTCACCCAACTCTCTATAAACTTGGCGGAAGAACTGAGATTCGAACTCAGGGACCTTGTTACAGTCGGCAGTTTTCAAGACTGCTGGTTTAAACCACTCACCCACTCTTCCAATATCATAGAAAAACACACTTCGAATACTGTACTAAACAGAAACTATCCATCACGGGCTCCCCCGCTGAAATGTGTTTATCTATGGCAGGGGATACAAGAATCGAACTTGTACTAACAGATTCAAAGTCTGCTGTGCTACCACTACACAAATCCCCAACAAAGCAATGCAAATTTTTAAAGAACTGTAGTCAGTGTAACAGAAGTCGATGCATCTGTCAAGCAACCTAAGTTGCTATTTTTTACAACTACAAACAAAAATCCCCTAGTTTTTTAGGCTAGGGGATTTTGGTTTATTTTGTATTGGTTACAAAGTTAGCAAAATCCCCATTGTGTTCCATAATCCGCACCTGTATTAATTGAGCATGGGCGTGACTCAACCTGCCAGAGTGCGGCGGGGCTTAACTTAAAGAAATGGGATATATTTTGCATCATATTATTATATATGTTTTTTTATTGCTTGTCAAGTGTTTTCTTCGGAAATATTTGGATTAATTTGTAAATTTTCTACAACATGATTCCAAACTTCTTCTGACTGCTCATCTGCAAGTGCATTTTCCAATTCTTCCACACTTGATCCATCACGAACATCTTCCCACAATTTATAGAATGAATCATCTAAATTTTTCTGAATGTCCTCTAGCGAACCTTCAAGATAAAACAATGCCTCATTGATATCTTCAGGTGTCGATTGTTCAACACCATTAGCGATTACTCGAAATGTTGAATAGAAAGATTTAAGGCGAATTACTTCTTGTTCTAATTGGCTTAATTGATAATAATATTTCATAACGATTCCTTTTAATTTTGCGGGCTAACATAAACATTCACATTCAGCGTTGAGCCGATTTGTGCGGGGCGATTTGTACGAACTGTCATGTATCTTCCATTGTAATCTACAGTCATATTGTATCCTTCAGGTGATGATACTGTTTGATATGTGGTAAAGCATTGTGTCTGGACTTGTGATTGTTGCGACATTGATTTATCAATCTTACCGCCAACTATTGCACCAGTCACAGCACCAATTGCTGTTGATATACCTTGACCAATACCGCCACCTACTTGATGACCAAGAATGCCACCAGCAACACCACCAATCACTGTTCCTGTAGTGCCATCACTGCTAGGTGAAACTACACTCACTTGCCTACATGATTGCGATGGGACATTCTGCATTGAAAACACAGGCTCAACACTCACAACTCTAGCAACATCATGGAACTGTAATTGATTGTTAGGTGTCAATGCATTCTGTGCAAAGACTATACTAGGTGCAATCAACAATGCAAGAACTGTCTTTCTCATACTTCTTCTCCGATAGAAAAATTGAAACCCTTAATAGAATCCCAGCGAAATGAACGCCATTCATCTTTCTCAACATCAAACACCGATTGTGATTCTTCACTCTTCTTGCGAGTAGAGGTTCCTTTTGGAATCATATCGAAAGGAATCAAATCTTCTTTCAGTGTAGCCTTAATCACTCGCTCACTTAAATCTTTTTTAGTGAATGTGATTGACACAACACCTTCTTGCAATATGGCTCGAAGCCAATTCTTTTCTTTTTCACTCTTAAACACAAATTCATCATTCATAAACATCTCCATTACGATTCAGACAGATACATCTTAACACGATCCGCATAGTTTGTCAAGTAATCTTTTATCCAATTGGGCGAAGTATTGGTCTTTCTTAGAATGCAACCATAGATGCTCATGTCAGATAAATTTTTGGCATAGACAATTGGGTCACTGAAGACTGCCTCAAAGTTTTCATCAAGAATCGGCACATTGTCATCATTGGTCTTGAACAGAATTACATGATACAAGTCACCAAAATCATTGCCCTTAACTTTCAGTCCTCTAGTCTCAGCATTGTTGAATGTGAAATACTGAAACTGTGTGCTATCATCATCCTCCGGGTCTGGTACGAAATAGAATCCATCGTAATCGGTAGGTTTAGGATGTAATGACATGCAGTTCCTTTTGATAGTTTTGTTTGTTCTTTGGGCGTGAATACACTTTTACACTCAACTCTACCCGTTGGCGATATTTAGGTGTGCGTAAATCTTTTGCAACTAGGTTGCGAGGTTTTAGTGAAAGTTTCATAATGTGTGCCATGGCTCACCTAATGCAGTGAAATGTGTCAATATGTGTACTATAACACACATTGTGCCATTTGTCAAGCACAAAAAAAAGTGTTGTTTTTACGCAACACTTTTCTGAATGACAACTAAGATTGTACTATTTTGAATTTTCGAAATGAACCCTATTGGAATCTAATACATCACACACAAAATTGATAAAAGTGACTGCATCGTTTTCCTCATTGAAGTACCTGATAAAAGTCTGCCCAGTGTGCTTAGAGGTGAATACCAATAAAATATTCTCTTCTCTATAGATAGAGAACTTGATGACCCAACCGTTTCTAAGGATTGGGTTCCAAGTTTTCATCGTCTTACGAATATCCTGTTGAAGGATTTTTCGATAGATGAGAGATAGAGGTTCTTTCTGCATACTATTATGTATGTAAAAGCAATCCTCTACTTTAGTACCATGATTTGTAACCGTGGCGCTTATGATATTCTAAACGCAACTGTCCAATTCTTTCAAAGAAGTTCCATATTTTCTTAATCATATCATACCTCTGCGTTGAAGTGATATAATTCTTCTTTCAACATCTGCATGGTCAACCGATTCAGCAAGATATTTCTCAATTTCATTTCTGTAAGAAGGTGTGAATGTTTCCCTGACCCAATCCCAAAAATCTTTTAGGTTAATGGAATTGGTCATATTACGCCTTTGCTGTTTTTGCGAACTTCTCTAGGGTTGCTTGCATTTGCTCAGCCAACTCTTGATTAGTCTTCACAATTTGCTTAACAAAAGCGGTTTGTGTATCAACGAAAGCATTTAGAGGTTTTTGGATTTCTTTGTCTGTGATGTAAGTATTGACAAAGTATTTTTTTGCACCTTGAACGGTGTCGATGAATGTATCTACTGCGAACATATTTTATCTCCTAAGACGATTAATTAATGGGCCTCACAATTGAGCGCCCATATCATTATATAGTAATTCATTGTGCGGTGCAACATAAAATCAGCTAATTTTGTCTTCATATTGCAATTTTGCCATGATGTAGTCTTTCACCAATGATGAACGAACAATGTCATCTGCGGTAAACTCAATTCTAGTGAATGCTTTCATGTGCATGGCAATGTCAAAGAATTTAAGAATACCAGACACATCATTTTTCTTCTTGTTCAAGTCTGTTTGTCTATAGTCACCACACCAAATAATTTTTGAACGATAACCAACCCGTGTCATAACGGTATCGATTTCTTCAAAAGTCATGTTCTGCATCTCATCTACAATAATGATAGCGTCATCGAATGACATACCACGAATGAATGAAGTACTGATGAACTCTATGTGATGTTGCTCTTCTAGTCTGTCCCATGCATCACGGCGGCCGAATAGTGTCTCGCAAATTTGCCTGTATGGTTGTTGATAGATTTCCATCTTTTCGTTTACATCACCCGGAAGGTGACCTATCTCACGGCTTTGCACCGCTGAACGAACTACAATGATTTTGTTGAATGGATTAGATTTGTCTAGAACTTCTTCAATTGCTTTGTATAATGCACAGAATGTTTTACCTGTACCTGCAACACCATGTAGTGCTACGAAATAATCACCTCTACGATACGCATCAAAAAATATCTTTTGATTCTCTGTTAATGGGGTAAATGTTTTTAAGTCATCAATTCTAATTTTTAGTTGGTTGGTTGTTTTGAATTGATTGGTTGTTTTGGCCGCTGTCGATTCATTGTTTGCTGTTGGTTTTCGTGCCATCGATTTTTCCTATTACATGAGATTTGTGGATTTTACAAGTCACCCATGAGTTATAGTAAGACTCACTCAAAAGAGCGGAACGATTGAAGATTTCAAAAGTCTCCATATAACTGCATTCGGACCTAGATTTGCAAAGATGTAGAATTTCCCTCCTGTATTTTTCTTTACCATGAACTGCAACTTCTTCAACTAAAACTTTATTAGAACCCCAATAGTCTTCCCATCCAGAGCCGACTCTTGACCTTTTCTTTTTGCCTTTTAGCTGAGTTGTTTTTGCTTTTGTGAAATACTTTCGACCTATATACTTTCGATTGTTATCAGTATTCGTAATCAAATATACGAACCCATAAAAACCTTCAGTTTGTTCTGATGTAAATAGATTGTCATTATATGTCCACTCATTCGTTATCATCATCGTTTGTTAAAGTATCATCATCCTCAATAATGTATTCGCCGCAAAATGGGCAGTAATGAGGGTCATCCTCAGTTTCCGTCTCAACATATGAAATTCTAAAACTGGAATTGCAGTTTTCGCAAGTGTGTTTTAACTGCATACTTTCTCCTTATAAATATACTTATATCTCTTAATTAAAGGACTTTTCATGGACCTAGTTGAACTTCTCAAGCGTGTGCAAGCAAATACCTTTGCTATGTATCTTAAAACTCATAACTTCCATTGGAATGTTGAAGGCATGTTTTTTGCACAGTTTCACGATTTCTTTGCTAATTTATATAACGAACTTTTTCTTGCTGTAGATACAATTGCTGAATTGATTCGTACACAAGATGCATATGCTCCTGGTTCGCTTGGTCGATTTGCAGAACTTTCATCTATCCAAGATGAAAATGCAGTACCATCAGCCCGTGACATGGTTATGAAACTTGTTGCTGATAATGACATTGTAAGAGCATCTTTGTATGATGCTTTCAATGCGGCAAATGCGGCCAATGAGCAAGGTATTGCTAATGCTTTGCAAGATAGAATCTCAGCCCATGATAAGCATGGATGGATGCTTCGCTCATTCTTGAAACAAATATAATCACCAATTTTTTTGTTGCTCAAGTTTTTGAGTAGTTGGTAATTTGGGGTTGAAGTTTATACCAGTCATAGCTTCAATCTCTTGAATTGTTACCTTATGTTTCTCTAAGTCTTCAACAGGCAAGGCTTCGTTCGGAAAGACATAGGCAGATGCCCTATTGTTATCCAAATCAATAATCACTTTAAATAGTTTAGTTGGCACACCAACTTTGTTGCCACCAATCGTTTTGTAGTTGTGTTCATAGATTGTTCCTGATACAACATAAACACTACCAATCTTTACAACATAGTCTCTAACTTTTGTTTCTAACTGTTTCCAAATCCCACGATTGTTATTTGGTACTTGTGGTACCATATTTGAGAGAAAAAAACTTTCACTCATAATTTCATCTGACATTGTATTGTCACCAGCTGGCGCTAGATGGCCACGGTCATATGGATGACCCGCATAGTCTGCTAGTTGACTTTGATATTCTCTCTTGATTTCGGGGTCTGGTCTAAAATCATTTTCTCTTTTTGATTCACCAGCGACACCCTCTAGTGTAACATGTTCAACAACATACTCTGCGGTTCTTGTATCAAATCTGTAGTGAATAGCATAATTCTTTTTGCAAAGATATTGTGACTGAGTTAATTTACTTACTGGCGCCCCATATTTAGGAACAAACTGCGGACAGTTATCATCAATAGGATTTGCACTTGCAATACCTAATGTTAAAATGCTTATGAGTAAAAATAGTTTTTTCATTTATTTCCAATATTTTGAATAGTCTAATTTGTTCCAGTAATCTTCATTATTTCTGTTCCAAAAGTTTTTTATGAGATACCATACCATACCAAAGTATCCCATTCTTTCAAATCTTCTGCTGTCTTGTCCGAAGTAATGTTTGACTAATTTGAATTTCTTTACATCATATTTTTTAGATAAAAAGAAGTCTTCACTAGTGCCATACTTTTCTGAGAACCCACCATACTCTTCAAATTTGTCTCGGCGTGTTAGCATAAATGCACCAACAGCAAATGGGACTTTGCGACTCATTATCTTATTCACACCATTGAATAGCATGAATCCAATCTGAGCCCTTTTATCACCATCGTAACACTTTATGTATGTACCAATTAAATCTAGATTTTTTGTCTCTAACTCTTGCACACAATCAGATATAATTGTATCTGAGAAGAATCTCACATCACTATCAATGAATAGAATGTATGGTGTGGTAGCAAGTTTAGCGCCATTGTTCTTTGCAATAGAAACTGGTCCACCATCAATAACTTCTACATTCAATTTCAAATCTTCTTTGTAGAAATCGATGACTTCTCTTGTATCATCAGTAGAGCAATCGGCAATGATAATTTTTGTGTTGCCAATGTTTTGTTTCTTCAGATGATACAACAGATGAAAAATATATGTTTCTTCATTTTTACATGGAACAACGATTGTAATTTTATCCTGTAACACTATCGGTCTCCTGTGTCCATGTGATTATCTCCCAACGGCCATCGTGATGTTCTACAAGTGCTGTACAACTTTCAACCCAATCACCATCGTTCATGTACACGACACCATTAATCTCTTTTATCTCTGCATGATGTATGTGACCACATATCACACCATCATAACCTTTTTTCTTGCAATAGTTCGCTAAGTTTTCTTCAAACTTAAAAATAAAATCAACTGCTCTTTTTACTCTTGTTTTGAGATATTTGCTAAGACTAAAATACCGAAAACCAAAGCGGTGCAGTAACCAATTGAATTTGCTATTAAGCGATAAAATAAAATCATATGCTCTGTCTCCTAAAAATGAAAGCCATGGCGCCAGCCTTGTGATGCCATCGAAGAGGTCACCATGTGTGACCAGATAGTGTTTACCATCAGCACCGATGTGTTCTATTTGATTATGTATTTCGACTAGACCAAAACTGAAACCATAAGGTATCATTGGCCTTAAAAATTCATCGTGATTGCCAGCAACATAGATTACTCGTGTGCCTCGTTTAGCATGACCAAGCACACGGCGAACAACATTAGTATGACTTTGTTTCCAACGCCACTTGTTCTGCTGAATGCGCCATGCATCAATGATATCACCTACAAGATACAATGTCTCGCAGGTGTTATTCTTTAAAAAATTGTTGAGTTGCTCTGCTTTGCAATCTCTAGTTCCCAAATGTACATCACTAATAAAAATACTGCGATATGTTTTGTTCATTTTGAGTGTTCGTACATGACCGTATCTGTATCACCCAATGCCCATTTCAAATCGGTTTCAACTGACCATTTTTTTGTTGCAACTTTAAAATCTGGCTTTTTTAATTCTCTTGGATTACTACTAGGTTCCAAAATAATTAATCGATTATTTGGCTGAGCACCAAACTGACCATTATCACACATGATGAAATTATAAGACTTGTGGTCTTCGATATCTTCAGAAAACCCTGTATCAAGTATGTTAAAATCAGGATGAGCAGAATCAACTGTAAACATATAAACACCATATTGCCAATCTCCATTTTTTAACTTAAACTTACATTTCATTGATTGCAACTGCGCTTTTTTAATGACAGTTATATCATATGAAAGGCAGTCCCACAATTGCAAATAGTCTAATGGCAATTCGTTTTGAATTGGTTTCCAACAAAATGCGTGTAATGGTAGTTTGTCATACAATGCGCCATAGTTGTTTAGATATGCTTCAATACGAAATGCTTGACCTCTTAGTGACTTGATGCTAACCCACCAACACGGCTCAAGTTCTCCATGACCTTTCTCAAAGTCATAGAGAAACTCTTTACGAACAAAACATTTTACTGGTGGTAAATTAGCAACGATATGTGACATTATGCCTTCTTAATATTTTCTATACTGAAAAGCTACTGCCGCAACCACATGTTGATTTTGCATTCGGGTTTGATATCACAAATTGTGATCCCTTTAGTTTGTCTGTCGTGTAGTCGATTGTAGCAGTATCAAAATACTGCATACTCATGGCATCAACTAAAAGATTGTCGAAAACAAAGTCATCTTCTTCTTTGTTTTCTTCAAGTGTAAATCCATAATTGAATCCTGAGCAACCACCACCAGTGATAAATGCTCTCACATATTTCATGGCAGGTTCATCCAAAAGAATCTCAGTTAGTTGAGTTTTTGCGTTTTCTGTTAGAGTAATCATACACACTCACATTTTAGTTGATAGTCATGTATTGCCGCTTTAATTGCATCTTCTGCAAGTATAGAGCAATGAATCTTAACTGGTGGTAAGGCCAGTTCATTAGCAATCTCACTGTTTTTGATTTGCCATGCTTGGTCAAGTGTCTTTCCTTTGACCCATTCGGTAACAAGTGAACTTGATGCGATAGCTGAACCACATCCATATGTTTTAAATTTAGCATCAGTAATAATTCCATCTTCAACTTTAATTTGAAGTTTCATTACATCACCACAAGCTGGCGCACCTACCATACCAGTGCCAACTGTTGGATCGTTTTTATCTAGAGAACCAACATTTCGTGGATTCTCGTAGTGTTCAATAACCAGATTAGAATATGACATTATGCCGCCTTAGCCCAAACATCTTCTCCCCAACTACCAGACAAAGCGCCTTTAGCATAGTCGGTCACTCTATTCTCAAAGAAGTTTCCGTGAATAGGTGCATTAATCATTTCTTCGACCCATGGTAGTGGATTTCTTTTTACTTTAAAAATACCTTTAAGACCAAGAGATATCAATCGTCTATCAGCAATATAACGAATATACTTCTTAACATCTTCACTAGAAAGACCTTCCATAGCACCCATAGAAAAAGCAAGGTCAATAAACTTATCTTCTAACTCGACCATTCTTTCTGCAATAGAATAGATGCGCCCTTTGAGGTCATCGTTCCATATCTCTTTGTTCTCTTCTATGTATGTGCGAAAAACTTTAATCATGTTCTCAGCATGTAGAGTTTCATCTACAATAGACCAAGTAACAATTTGACCCATACCCTTCATCTTACCTGTTCTTGGAAAATTCAACAACATGATAAAAGATGAGAACAACTGCATCCCTTCAGTGAAAGCACTGAACACGGCGATATGGGTTGCAGTGTTCTCTTTAGTTGTATTCTGTGCAGATAAGTCCATGACATAATCATGCTTGGCTCTCATTGCCTCATACTCAAGAAACTGATTGTATGTTGTTTCAGGAAGACCGAGTGTCTCAATCAAATGTGAATATGCGGCAATGTGCAATGCTTCACGGGCCGCAAATCCTAACAACATCATACGAACTTCTGGTTGTGGAAAGTATGGTAGATAGTTTGTTACATAGCCACCAGCAACATCAATGTCACCTTGTGTAAAGAATCTAAAGATATGTGTTAGAAATTGTTTCTCTTCTTTTGATAACTTATTCTTCCAATCTTTAACATCTTCTGCCATCGGCACTTCTGTATGTAACCAATGTGATTGCTCATGTTTCAACCATGCATCATATGCCCATGGATAGTTGAAAGGTTTAAAACTTGTTCTCTCTTCTGATAGATTGTTTTTTCTTTTGCTCATTGTGCCCACTCTTGTAATTCTTTTACTGTTTTTGAACCAACCATTCTCTTTACTTCGATATTTTCATCAAGCATCACTAATGTAGGTACACTGCGAATACCATATTCTCTTGCCAAATCATCATGCACATCAATATCAACAACTTCAATAGGCATTTCAATATTTGCACTTTCTAAATTCATTGACAATGCTTTGCATGGTTCACACCATGATGCAGTAAATCTTAAAATTCTTTTCATTTATCTCTCCATTAATTCGTTTACAAAATCTAATAATAGTGTGTGTTGAGTTCCATTATGATACTTACCCTTCATCCAACTATAACTATCATACCAAAACTGTCCACTCTCTGGATGACAACCAATTAAACCTATACGATTTTGAATAATGGCCATGTTGTCACCATTACTATATGTTGCTATGGTTTCATACGGAGAGTTTTCACCACCAACTAAAGCACAACCATCATAGAAGAACATGTCGTATGGTTGATTTCTCCACACAACACGCATATTTTTTGCATGTGGTCTTCTTGTGCAAGTACCAGGTCTCTTAATATACTGTACCGCATCTACTTTGTCAAGTATGTTGAAGTAATCTTTACCTGCCCAATATGCACCCATGCAAATGCCAAGATACTTACCACCTCTTGCTACAAAATTGACTACAACATCTTTGTTGTTTTTCAGTATGATATCATATGAATCTGAATCACCGATACCACCTGGAAATGCAACCATATCAACATCATCAAAGAAACCCTCTTCAACTTCATTCTTTGAAAACAATTTGAAGTCATAACTACCTGATAATGCTTTCATTACACCATTAGATGATTGTACTGAACACTTCGGATCACATACAAACAATGCTATAGTAGGTTTCATTTAGCCCTCGCAAGCTAAACAAACTTCTTCAGTTGAAGCGAGTGCCTTCATATCAATTTCTTCAATTACACTTCTTTCGATTCTCTTCGATACTTTATCTGCTTTAGCTAATTTCTCAGAGCGGCAGTAGTACATAGTCTTCAATCCTTGTTTCCATGCTTGAAAGTGTACTGCATGAAGATACTTCACATTTACATCTGGTCTAAAGAAAACATTCAATGATTGTGCTTGGTCGATAAATTCTTGTCTATCAGCCGCATGTTGAATGACCCATCGTTGGTCAATCTCCATACCTGTTTTGAATACATCTTTCTGCCATTCATCAAGTATATCTAGATGTTGGCATGAACCATCGTTAGCAATGATTGATGACCATACATCATTATATTCGTTTTCAGTTTGTACAAGGCCTTTGATAATTCTATCCAACCATTTATTTTTATTCAATGATGCACCACTCAAGGTGTCTTGCCTGTAAGCATTTGCTCTGTAAGGTTCAATGGAAGGAGAAGTATTGCCCATGATAATAGAGGAAGATGCGTTAGGAGCAATGGCCAGCATATGACTAAAACGCCTCCCAGTACCAACGGCATCAGGTGCTTCACCCCTTTCAGAACCCAATTGAAGATTTGCATCATCTAATTTACTCCTAATGTGTTGGAAGATTTGTTTGTTTCTTCCGACTGCTTGTGCTGATTCCCACGGGAAGCTGTTTCGTTGTAGATAAGCATGAAAACCCAAAGCACCGATGCCAATGCTCCGCTCACGAATGGCAGAATACTTTGCACGGCTAATGGCTTCAGGAGCATTAGAAATGAAATACTCCAAAACATTATCCAACATTTCAGCAATATCACGAAGAAAATTAGGATCCGTTCTCCACTCATCATAGTACTCCAAGTTAACAGAAGATAAACAACAAACAGCAGTGCGGTCTTTGTCTGTTGGTAAAATAATTTCAGAACATAGATTTGATTGTTTGATTGATAGACCTAGTTTCTTTTGAAACTCTGGCATCATACGATTGCTTGTGTCAATGAAATGTAGATACGGCTCGCCTGTCATCATACGCATCTCAAGAATTCTCTGCCACAATTCTCTTGCAGGTATTGTGTCTCTTACTTCATTATTGTGTGGGTCTTTTAGTTCCCATGTATCATCGAACTCAGGGTCAAGCATACACTGTTCAATGATATGCATGAAGTCATCTGTGATGTTGATACCATGATGTAGATTCAAGCAACGCATGTTCTGGTCGCCTGTAGGCTTTCTCATTTCAAGAAAGATAAGAATGTCTGGATGAGAAATATCAAGATAAGCGGCATAAGAACCACGGCGTGTACGGCCCTGGCGGTAGGCGAGGCTTGACGCATCATAAGTCCTAAGGTGAGGCATAACACCAACAGACTTATCGTCAGTACTACGGATTCCAACGCCAATTCCCACTCCACCACCTAGCATCGATAGCCAGTTAACTTCTGCCAAACAGTCAACCAAACCTTCAGCAGAATCGTGAAGATAAGGTAAGAAACATGATATAGGAAGGCCACGCTTAGAACGCCCAAAACTAAGAATGGGAGTAGAATAAGATAACCAATGCTTACTGCTATACTCATAGAGTCTCTGCGAATGTTCCTGATTAGAGCCGAACGCCTTTGATACATATGCAAATCTTTCTTGAGGAGAAGATTCTTCTTCTCGCATATATGATTCTTTCAATCTCTTTAAACCCAACTCATCAAATAAATTATCACGAGAAAAATCTACTACAATACCATTAACGGTGTCTACCATCTTAACTCCAATTTTAATTAATTACTGCTATCTAATGCTTTTACAACATTAGGAAATTTCTGACCAATAATGTCCCAACAAGCACTTGCAATTTCTGCATGTTCTTTTTGAGTGCCGTTAGACATTCTTAATTTACAATAGTGAATCCATGAACGAAGAGTGCCGTTCATGTACATTTTTGAGTGTGTGTTACCTTCAGGAAGAACTGCTCTCGCTTGTTCTTTAGCAATACCTTTTTCAATAGCCCACTGATATGTTTCTAATGAATGAGCAATCAATTCTTGTTGTTTCTGAATCCATTCATCACTTAACAATGCACTACCCAATGTACCATCTAACTCAATACTGTTTTGACGATTCTTTGGGTCTTGCTTTCTAGCTGACCTTAAACCAAAAGTCAATTCAGTTGTTGGGTCAGCATATCTTTGTGAAAATTCTTGAAACGAAAAAGAACGATGTCTTAAAATCTGTCTTGCTATATCCCGTGTAGTATTTATTTCTATCACGACTGACACCATTTCAAATGGCGACCAGTGTTCATTGCGAATCAAATAACCAATGAGTTTGTCTTTACCTGTCGTGCTTTGTTGATTGCTTGGGTTAGAAACTCTAGCCATGTAAACAATCAAATCTTCTGCACTACCATGTCCGTCTATTCCGGCTGTCAATCCTATCAATTTAACTCTCATAATTTCTTCCAATATGTAAACTCAGTCAACGCTCTCAAACCAGAGAATGTATTAGTATCTATGATTTCTTTGATTTCACTTTCTGTCATACCATTCATTATCATCTCATTTATGTCTTTACCTTCAACATTATTTGGCCAAATGACAACTCTGTAGTTATTTTTTACAGCCCTCTCGACCATATTGACAATCTCTCTATTTCGAGGTTCATTGTCATATATCAGAACTGTATTGTGAATGCCTAGTTTATCTGCAACAGCAGTCAGATTAGCATCGCCTGCGGCTACAGCATTGTTGATAAAGAATGAATCGATTGGACCTTCTACGACATATATGGGTTTGCTTGTATCTACAGTGTCCATTCCGTAAATCAATTTATCAGTACTATCCGTGGTTCGAACAGTTATATATCTGAGTGTTTTATCGGAAGTTTCTAGCGCACGACCAGAGACCGCTATTAGGTTATTATACTCATCGTAAAATGGTATAACAAGCCTTGCATCATCAATTAGTTTTTTTTCGTGATTCGGAACAAGCGCATCAATGAATTGTCTGTAGTTACTAGTGAATAGCAATCTGTCTGCTATTCTAGACAAAAAGCCTCTATTTGTACAGTATACTAGACAAAAATGTCCACTCGGGAGTTTGCTGAGCCATTCAGCATTTTCGAAGATTTTTTCTTTTTCGACTTTTCCGAATCTTGGTGATGGGATGTTGAATGAGGGCTTTTTGAAGTTGGAGTTACCACTTTCTCCATTCTTGAATCTCTCAAGTATGTATTCCTTATAGAGATTTGGGTCGATATACTTGATAAGGTTACCAAGGCTCAGTCCTTGACCACAGTTGTGGCATTTGTAAAACATATCATTTTCTTTGCGAAAGATGAACCCTCGCATCTTTGATAGGTTTTTCTTTGAGTCGCCGCAGATGGGGCAACGAACATTGAATAGGTAATCATTTTTTCGAGAGAACTTCTCAAATCGATGTGCTATTTGATTTGTGTATTTAAGGTCGATGTAAAGGCTCATAGTCTCATAATTATACACGAGACCATGAGGTTTGTCAACTACTTTTTAATGTCCACCGACAATTTTTAATAGAGTTTCGGCATGCCCTGATACGAATCCACCAGCGGCAATTATACCAGCGAATGTCCACACCCATTTATCTCTTTGGTTTTTCAAGTATGATATCTCTTTAGCTAATTCAGAATGTTGTTTGCATGATGCAGTATACATCTCTTCTAACTTCTCTGTCAAGCCTTCTCTTGTATTATCAAGGCAATCATGCATATCTTTCACATCAATTTTCAAATCATCCATCTTCTCATTGAGATTTTCTACTTTGGTCTCTACGATACCAATTCGTTCAACTGTGGTTGCCATTTTCTTTTCCTAGTTATTAGTTGTTTTGTTCCATTGCTGTTGTCTTTTCTTTAGTACGACCATAAGCGGCAATACCAAGAACAGCACCCATAGCAAGGTGAAACAATCCAGCGCCTTGCAATGTAATTGGTTGCCATTGCATATCAACTTTACCCGAACCTATTACTTGCACCAATGACCAAAGAATCGGTGCAATAATAAAGTCAAATATACATGTCGCCATGTAAGTCCATCCCATAGCTGGTCTCCATTTTTTAGTCATCCAATCTTCATCTTTTCCGTTAATGGAAACTTCTGTTGATATTTCTGGCATTTTTTGTTCCTCTTATTGTTATTTTGAATTAACAAAAATCGCCGTATCAATAATATTTTTCAAACCTTCATCGTCAGTCTCTAACACACCCAGTAAAGCTAAGTACTCTTCTTTCGAAATTTCTTCAGCTTCAAAAAGTCTTGTATACTCATTATAAAAAACTTCTGTTGATTCTGTATTCATTTCAATCTTTACCCATCGGCCCGACTTTTTTCTGAATATTCATTCTGTCTTCCATGACTGCAATATGTTGACGATTCTCCATAATTGCATCACGATTCTTCTGAATTTCTTTTTCTAAGTCTTGTCGTAATTTTTCACGAGCAAGTTCTGCGCCGGTGTTTGATGCTTGTTTGTTATCTGTTGTAACAACTAAACTAACTTTCTGATTCAAAATAGTCACATCATGTTGCAAGGCTCCTAATGCTGAAATCAAATATCCTACTGAACCAACTAATAGGGGTAATAGAGCAAACAAAAGTTTTTCTATGAATGCGCCTTTTTCATGTGCGGATTCTGCTGTTTTTTCTGCCATTTTATTCTACCTTTTCGAATGTTTCTTTTTGTTTATTGTACCATTCAATCCATGTATCGTTTCTATCCGAACATCCATGATATTTCGCATAATTATCTGAAATGGTTTTTGTCACTTCAGATATTTTCATTGTATTATTTAACACATCTAAATTTGGGCATTTCTCTAACATAACTTCTGGAGCATCAGGAAACTTGCGTGTCAAAGGAACATCAGTAGAACAGCCTACTAATATAGTAAGCAATAAACATGCAAGGTATTTCATTTCTCTGCTCCTGCGGCTTTATTTAATGCATCAAAAAATTCATTAGGTAATGCACACTCAGCACCTTGAACAAATTTTGTATCGTACTTGACAACTTCTTTGTCGATGTACTTAATAACTTCTTCACCCTTTTCTTTGACTATTTGTTTCTTTACAATAATTTTCTCAACAATCTTTATATTCTCTTCAGCAGATTGTGTTTCTGATTGTGATATCTTCAACTCAAGGTCTTTGATTTTCAATTGCCATTTGTCTTCATTCGATATAACACCTGCCATGTATGTGCCAATGACAATAGCAACAATAGATGTTGCTTGAATGAGATTTCTGTACATCGAAACAAACGGAATGAAACTCATCAAATAACTTACAAATATACCTGCTAGACCTAAAGCCAGCAAAGCATAGAACCACCAATCAGGCAGAAAACTTAATAACCACATCATATTGATTTTCCATATCTTAAATACATCATTGCGCCAGTAGTTTCATCTTGTACAATGATAGGTTTACCATAATTTGAATTACCGTATTCACGAATTTGTTGACCTACTTCATCTGCACCAACATACTCTTCATACTTTGCATATTTTCTTTTCATCATTCTTGCATTGAGAAAGAACTTTGTAGGAACTTTGAATACACGAGAACCAGCAAATTTCTTAATGCCGGGTTCACCTTGTGAGCCGACACCAGCGCCAGCAATGTTACCTGAACCAACATTGTTGACTGCCACATCTTCGTTTATATCATTCATTTCTTGACCTGCTGTATTGTTCTTTTAATTTTTGTTCTCTCTCATCTAATTCTCTTCTCTTCTGAGCAATCTCTTTTAATCTCCAATCCGGTTGAAGACTTGGTATGAAATTGTCTCCGTATTCTGGATGGTCTATCTTTCTCATTTCAACAACCCAAAATATTGAACCTAACCAAGACAAAAACACAAGAAACCCTATACCAGCCCATATGATTGCATCTCTATGCTTCTTCATCAACTCACGGCGTGCCCTGAGTTTTCTAGCTTCTTCAAGTTTTTCTTGTGCTTCTTGCTTTTCTTGTAAATCTCTTAGTCTACTTCTCTCTGTCTCAAACTCTGTCCACACAGCACCTAGTTCTGGTGGGCTATGATACACTAACATCTCTCTTAACTCTTCTTCCGCCATCTGAACTTGTTTGGCTCTAAGAACATTATCTAATGCCTTTGAGTTTAATCCTTGTCCTTTTTTCGGAACAACTTTTCTCTGCTCTTCTGCCGCTGTTCTTACAACATCTGCGGCATCCATAAATCTACCTATGTGACCACTCACCTCATGGGCAACATCCATGACTTCTTTACCGGCTTGTTTCGCCTCCTTGTAGAAGGCTACACCTTTCCTGATAGCACCTATGGCAGCCTGTGCCATGGCAAATGCAGTGATTGGATCCATTACCTCTTTCGGTCATTTTACTATTCTTCTCAATAAGTCCACAGTTTGTAAATCTAATTGAATATCTGATGAAATTATATCATCATCACCAATACCCTTTACTCTCTCTGGCATATAACTCAAAAAAACTAAAAATGTCTTTAGCACTGGCCAATCTTCTTTTCGAATTTCGTGAAACAACATTCGAGTAGTAGGCTCAACACCAAAAACATTGTATAGCACGACAAGATGGTTGAGAACAAGTCTCTCACGCATCTCCTTATATTTACTATATCTACGAAAAAGGCGTTTCAAATAATTGAATCGTTTCATGTCCTCCTGAAATTCACTCTGTATTACATTCGGTCTATCGTATGCCTTAGCCGCATATAATATAAAATTATCTTTATTCAGATTTTTAAAAGACATTATTCTTCTTCGTAGTCCTCCCCACCAATTGACATAATTTCTTCCAATTCATCTTCATCAATAATTTCAGAATAGAATTCATAATAACCGTCATCAGTGAGGCCATAGTTAATATACAAAAAGTAATCCGTTCCTTCGATTGAAACTACTTCTTCGCATTCATAATCATCATCAGGCATTTCAGCTTCTATTGAAAAAGAGAAGTCTGCACCATATCGTGATAGAATGCTTCGAAGCATTTCAAGTCCAGCTTCGGCAGATAAAAATTGTTTATCTAAGTCCATAAGACCTTGATTGATATCTGCACGAACCATAGGATCGTTTACATCGACTGAGACTTGAAGACTAGCGTCATTCAACTCTTCAGTCAAATAGTCAGCAAACTTTTTCATTAGCCTGCTGTATCTTGGAAGATTACATCATCGTTAGCAGATGCGGAACCGTCACCAGTCATCGAACCCATCGCTACCAAAACTTCAGTTTGGACACGACCGACACGATTGCCAGTACCAGCTTTACGCAAAACCCAACCAGCGTGAGCAGGTTTACTCGCTTTACTTGCGGCTGATGTATTTGCTACCTCATTTGTATCGACACCAAATATTCCAACATTAGCACCAGTTACGAATGCGCTTGTTTGAGTATTAGCATACAATGTTCTTCCGTTTGCGGAAACGCCTAAACCACCTGCTCCACCCCATTTTGGTGCGCTTGTGTTTGCGTCTGTATTTGACCATAAAGCCATTTTTTTCTCCTTAGTGAAAACCTAGTTCTCTTAATTTTAATAATGAAACCCTTGCGCTAACATGGTGAATGCCGATACCATCAGCACTGTCAAATTCTTTGATGTTCTTGATATAATCGTCAATCAAAATATTCTTCTTGTCACCATCTTTAGCGTAATCTTGTTTCTCTTCTCTTTTAACTGCATGAAAACGGTCCATCGGAAGATTCAAGTGTTTCTTTACCCACAACTTTTTACCTTCAATCGATGATGGATCCCATTCAGCATACGCAGTTAGAATGTGTGCATCATATTTATCTATAATTTTCCACAATGTTTTAAAATCTTTCATTGGTGGTAAGTCAGCCCAGAAATCATCATGGCTCGCTATTTTTGCCTTACGAGCAATCTTATCTTTTTTATCATTGTATGGTGCATCGAAATGGTGTCCTAGAACTTTCTCAGCACCAGCCAAGAAGTCAACTAAGACACCATCCATGTCACAATATATGATACCTATATCTTCTTTGTTTTTCATTGTTTATCATTAACTAGTGAAGTCATTTGAGGTTCGGCTTCGAATTTATCACCCTTACCACTCATGGTATCTTTTTTCTCTTCTTTTTTACCTTTTTTTTCCATGCGTTCTTTTGCATCTTTCATTGCTTCACGAACAATAGCTTTCTTGCGAGATTCTCGAATGTTATCGATTGCTTCGGATGCTTGCACTTCTTCACCATCAAGAACTTCTACAGATTCTTTGACATGACCATATTTCTTTTTGTACCAATCAGGCATACCATTCTTCTGACGGAAGTAACGAACAGTTGCAGAATCATTTGCTTGGTCACGATACTTATTCTCAGCATCTGTATTGTGTGACTTCATTGCATCGGCTGCCTTGTGTGCATCTTTTGCAATATAAACTAATTCAGCATCAGTCTTTTTGTGATAGTCATGTCCTTCTAAAGGATGTCTTTGTGATGGGCGACCCTCTTCAAGAGTCTCATTCATAGGTTTCTTACCTGCTTTCTTCATAGCAATTGCAATAGCCGCTTGTTGAGCAGGACTACTTGCTTCTTCCACATCCTTCTTTTTATCTTTTGCCTGCAATGATTTTTGCAAAATACCTAATGCATGATTTTTAAATTTTTGAGCAGTGATAGGTTTGACATATTTGTCTGGTCCAGGTCTTGGTGGACCATCACGGCCTGGTGGTGTTTGCGATTTATCCATTTCCATCACACTCTCTTTCTTCAAGTCATTATTAAATTGTTTCTTTGTTGCTTTTACAATACCGCTGAAACGACTATCAGCTTTTTTATAGTTGCCTGCTTTATCTAACTCAGATGCTTGTTTGCTTGCACCAGTCTTGTAACGACCAAGTAGGTCAGTAGACAATTCATCAACTTGTTCAACTTCTTCTTTTCTTAATTCGCTTGCAGTTTTCTTATGAGTAATCACACCATACTTATCTTTAACTTTAACATGTATAGTATCACCTTCAACTTTATGTACTGTTCCAACTTTTTTCATAGTCTTTCCAGGAATTGCTTTCATTGGATGGTCAAAGTTAACTTTGTCTCCAACTTGCATTTCTTCATCCATACGACCATTTGATGCTAGTCTTTGCTTGCGTCTTTGAGCGGCAAAGTCTGCACCCTGTGGTAGTTTCTTTTTAGCTTGAGCATCATCATAAGCCTTATCAGTTTTCACATTGTATTCTTTACCACCAGCACCAACATCAGAAACACGAACACCAATTGGTTTATTGGTTTTAATCACAACAGCTTCATCAACTTCACTCATCATATAATTAGCAACTGTTGAAATGTAATCTTCTGCAAGAGTAATCTTTGATTGAACCCACTCAGGAAGATTATCATTATCTTCTAGCATGTCATGCACTCTCTGTGCATTGCTGACAATGCTTTGCAATTGACCACGAGCCATATCACCTTCGTAATCATACTCAGTCTTTTCTTTGGCTTCAGAAACAGTTTTCCAATCACCACCATGTTCCTTATACCATTTTGACGCCCAACCATTTGCATATGCAGAAGGATAAACATCAAATTTGGCTTTTGCTTGAGCGATAGCCCTTGCCCACAATTCTGGATTGGTGGGTTTATTTTTTTCGTCTAGTTGTTCCATATTTTCATTTACCTTACTTGTAACATCTATTGGTTCGCCATGTCTCTCTGGATTTGGGTCTGCTTTTCTTTTTCTTCTCACAGCATTTGCTTTTTCTTTTTTAGACAAAGATGCTCTCATAGAATTTGACATACACTTTGGTTTAGGTTCGCCAGGTTCTCTTGCACAATCACCAACAACTTCACCCTTTGTGTTTACCCTTTTCCAACCACCATCGGGGTGGTTGGGATTAAACCAATTACGCAAATCTTCTTGAAAAGACAAAAAAGATTTCATCTCAGTCTTTCATTGCCTGTTTAGTTGCTGTTGCATACATCACTGATTTAGCACGGTCACCATAACGCTCTTTGAAACCTGTCAGGCCTTTTTTCATACCTTTTACAATATCTTCACGCTTTTTCATTTGGTCATCAGTCATTTCTTCTTCACCAATAGTAGACATTCTCACACCATTGATAGCATTGATATCCATGTCTTCTTTTTTCATTGTAGGCTTTGTCATCTTAGCATGTTTACGAACAGCGTGTTCTGGACCATCTGCCCAAACATGATGAGGTTCATCTTTCTCACCTCTTTCTGGATTATGTTTAACTGCTTTGCCATTCTTAACAGCATAACGGTCTTGATAACCAGTATCATCTTCTGCAATCGCTTCAACTTCTTCTTGTTGAACAGCATCAACTTTAGGTTTAGAAACTTCAGCTTTTTTCTTACCTGTAGATTTAGATTGTGTGTCATCTAATTCTGCTTTGAATTCATCATTGGTAGATTCTTCAGCAATTGCTTTCTCTTCAATAGCTTCAAACAATGATTTTAGACCAGCAGACTTGTATGTCTGAAGCATTTCAGAGAAAGGTTTTTTCTTTGTTTTTGCCATTGGTTTTTCTTTTACTTCTGGCTCATCTTTTTGATTACTGCCACCATAGCGAGTACCTTTTTTGATACCGCTACCGCCACTTGGTTGTGGACCAGACTTAGCTTTAACAGCTTTCATCATATCATCCCAACCTTCTTCAACTTCATTGTCTTCTTTGCGAAGTTTAGCTAAATCTTCACCATCAATTTTGTTGTTTTTGTTGAGGTCTATCTTTTTTTGTTTTGCTGTCAATTCTTCAGCCTTCATTTTTGTGTAGGCTTTTGAGACACTTTTTGTGATTGAGTCATTCATATGCATTTGGGGTTCTCCTATTTAATTTTAAAATTTGTTTTGGTTAGCAATTCCATCTTCTTAATGCTTTGTTAATCGGTGAATCGGGGTCTCTCGCATTCTCAGGATTAGTCAATCTCTTTTTCATGCCACCCATTCTACGACAAAACGCTAGACGGCGGTCTGCTCTTTTACCCTTTGGGTCTTTTTCAGTCACAGCAGTTTTTAATTTTGATCCAGGATTTTCACTACGATATGCGTTGACTGCTTTCTGAGAAAGCCCATCAGTCTTATCTTTGCGATTAACATCTTGCCAATCTTCTTCCATTTCATCTTCTTTCATACAAGAACCTGAAGAAAATGCTTTTTTACCTGGAACTGATTTATATCCAGGCCAACATCTTTCGGTAACAAATGTTTTGAATGATTTCATTTTGGTATCAACTCAGGATATTTTTTATACATGTCTTCTTTTGATAACTCATGCATATCAGCCCACACCTTAGCTTCTTTTTTTGTTTTTGTGGTTCTGATATGATTGCCTTTTTCATCATGCACATTATATTCAACATCAGCAGTAGTTCTACCTCTAAAACTTTCTTTCTTAGTTATAGAGGCTTTCTTTTCTTCTGTCACTCTACCCAATGAATCGTATTTACTACTAGCAGTTCCTAATGGTGGCGTGATTAATTCTTTACCTCCAAACTCATCGTCAATATTTATTGGAGATTTATGAAGTTTTTTCTTTATTTCTTTGAGCGAGAGGGTGCCGGTTTTGCGAGTACTTTTTTCGCCGCTGGCTTCTTTGGCGTAGATTGTTGTTTCTTCGCTGGCGTTTTCTTCGGTGGGGTTGGCTTCGCAACCACAGTGTTCTCTAAGTTCACGGGTGCTTCTTGGACCGGTGCTGGCTCGACTGCTGGTGTCTCTACTACTTCCGGTTCCGATTTCTTCTTGAATAGTGCCGCTATTGCTTTGAACATTGTAATTCTCCTGTTTGAATTTTTCTCTGATTGATGATAACGATACAGATTTCTCTGTAATTAATTCACTGAAACTTATATCGATTTCTTCTTTTCTGATACCTTTTTCTGCCGCTTTCAATTTATTGAGAGTGGATGATTTCTTTGCTTTGTCTAAACGACCCTTGAGTTCTGGTGTCATTTCAGTCTTTGTAATGTCTGCAACTGATTTTAATTTTGGTGCTGTAGGTTGTCTAGCGGTTGTTGGTTTTGATGAACCCAAAGAACCTGACTGAGTTGGAATGTCTGGAGATGGTGTTGGTTGATTCTTATTGATAGCAACCAATTCATCATTAACTGAATGATGTGTGATTTCTCTATCTTTACCATAACGACCAAAACCATAGTAAGTCAGACCAAGTTTAGATGCTTGCTCACCAGCACCAGAACCTTTACGAACAGGTCTTGCTTCAAGATTTTTCTCGACTGTCTTATCTTTACGAACAAGTTCAGTTGAAATCCATGACTTAGCAATATCTGATTTAGGTGCAGACGCTGTAAATTTTCTTACAGTCTTAAAAATATTATTAAGTTCTTGTGTCTTTCTATGAACAACATCAGGTGGTGCATTTCGTAAATCTTCTGAGTTATCATAGTGAAAGAAATTAGATTGACCAAATAGCTTTTGTAATTCAGGTCTTGCAGCCTGTGCAGAATCCCATTTCTCTTTGCGAATTTTATCAGGTACTTCACGACCGCCTCTTTGACCTCTATCAATATTTCTTTGGCGAGATACTTCATCAGCAGTGTCAACGAAAACCATTTGAGTTTCATAACCCAAGTCTTCAAGTTCTTTTTTGATACGCTTTGTCTTTTCGATATCGTCAGCAGTACCATTGATGATTAGACCATTGCGTCCATTGATTGCAAGGCGCTGTCTTAATTCTGTAACTGACTTAGCAGTACCACGAATCTCATCTCTCTGTGCTTGTTCTGATTCAGGCATCTTTTTATTCAGACGCTTTTTGTCCATCAAGAATTCAAAAGCATTGTCAGAATTGATTTCAGTTAGACCATTCCCAGCAAGAGTTTTACCCATCACAAAATCTTTGCCTGAACCAGGACCACCTGCTAAGAAAATTGCTTTGAAGATACCTGAATCGTGAACACCTTCAACAAGAAGATTCTCAAAAAGAATGTCCATTGTAATCTCAACAGATTCTTTCACTTCACCGATGTACTTGTCTAAAAGACTCTTCACTTTCTCAGGACTTTTTGCATGTGGATATAATTGACTTATCATTTGTCTCTTTGCCTTATCATCCGCTTTGGCATACATCTCTCTGACTTGTGAACCTGAGTAGACTTCTTTGCCATTTAATTGGAATACTTTTTTCTTTGTAACGAATATGTATCCATGCCCAGTCTTCTCATCAAAAGGTTTGCATTCTTTAATTGATTTGTATGGTTGATAGTATGACTTTGAACCATCTTTCTTTGTGTAGTTCACAGGGTCTCGCTCACTACGAACCAAGATAAGAATATCTTTCTTTGGGTTGTACTGCGCTAGAATTTCTTTGGGATTTACAGGTTGAATAACCTGCACGAATTTATCTGTAACGCCTGCTTGTTGCGCTAAGAATTGTTTGTCTTTGAATGGGATAGGTCTTTGCTTTGTGTCGTTACTTGAGGCGACATAGAAATCAGCACTTGGGAAAGCACTTTTCGCTTGTTCGTAACTACTCATATGACCTGCATGAAAAGGCTGAAAGCCTCCACCATACACGACAATGACCTTGGATTGACTTTTGGCTTCTGCCAAAAATTTGCTAAATTTCATTTTGCCTCTACAGCAAACAGTTAAAGAATACTGTTATTTATAATTCTGCCATAGTGGGGTCTTTCAATAACTCAGGAAAATCAGTACAGATACCTAAGAAACTCATTTTAAGAGTGTCATCAGGTAAGAAATGATGTTCTGGCATTACACCTACAGACAATTGTCCTACTGGCATTTGACCTGGATAAGCCCACACATATCCCCATGAAGTCATGGTGTAATCATCTTTATCATGGAAGAATGTGTGTAGGTTATGTTTCAGACAATATTCAAATGCTTCTCTATTTTTAGCATGAATCCAAAGAAGAGTTCTTCTACTCTGAAGCCAATCTAAATCAATATCATATTGTGGACCATCGTGACCGAGATAGAGTACATCTCCAACGAGCCTCAAATCTATCTCAACAGAAAAACCTTTTGCTATCGCCTCATCAATGAATGATGGAGAATTCTCTCTGGTCTCATCAGGACCAAAGCGATTGCCACGATGGGAGATAAACATCATTTTTGCACCTGAACCCAAATCCATTGTGGATGCTCATCATGGCAAGTACCAGTCAATGTGTGTGAGAAGTTTTTGAATCCTACACTGCAAACATCAGTCTGTAATGCATCAACATCTTCAACTCTTGTATCTTTGTTATGTACTTCACTAAACGAACCATAGTCGCTTTGAAAGTAATCAACTGACCTTGGATGTCCTGGACCAAATCCCATTTGAAAACAGAAACTACCGCCTGGTTTCAATGCACGAAAAAACTCTTTGTAGAGATTGATACGAACATTTCTTGATGTAATGTGTTGCATACAGATAACACTGAAGATAACATCATATGTTTCATCAGCAATCATCGGAATAGATTTACCATCATTAGCCCAAAGATTTGGGATTGCAATACCAGCATCTTCAAGATTGATTTTTGCTTTATCGATACAGTCAGGTGCAATATCGCAACCATCGACTCTATCGAACCAATCTTTGAATCGAATCATGTTACGACCAGGACCGCAACCATATTCAAATGCTAACTTGCCTTTTGTATCAAGACCTCTGAACAACTCAGTCTCATATTCTTTGAATGCTTGATGTTCGTGATACCATCCAACTACAGGATTCTTATTCTGTAATGACCAACCACCAGAAATGTGATTCCAAAAGTTGGATTGATTTTGTAAAAACTCTTCTTCTTTCATATTAACCTCTCAAATATTTTGTTGTGAACCATGGATACCAATCAATCTCAGGGAATGCTGGCGGCGTCATATAATTGGTAATCGGACCGATACCATTTATTCCGTTGCCAGGAGTCTGCCACTTCGCTTTGAAGTGTCCTTGAGAATGATTTAGAATATAATTTGTATTAACACCAGTGATGTTTTCAATTTCGTGATGTTGATTTACATATGTTTCATCGATTGCTTTAGAACCAATGTCAGTAGCGATTAAACTTCTGATACCAATATCATTGTGAATAAAACCCCAATCGTGAGTTTCTGCAATAGACAATTTAGATTTATCATAGAACATGAAACATCTTTTTAGAAAGTCTGCATCACCACAATAGCAACCAAGATATCTTTCATCAAACCAACCTACTGTAGCCAATACTTTCTTCTTCATGTAAAAGAATGTGTCGCCAGCAGGTCCCCAAATCAAATCATACTTATCACAGTCTCTGCGAATTAGATTTGAAATATTAGGATGAATAGCAGTATCATCTTGAACAAACATTGCATCATCATGTTTTTTGAATGCTTTGATGAAGATGTTGTTCCAAGACCTAGCACAATATGAATTAGCCTCAGGGTCTGATAGAGTATTGTAAGTGATACTCTTAACACGCTTTGCATTTTCTTCAGTCAACCTAACTTCAGGATGATTAGAAAATATATGAATGTCGTGAGCAGTCGATGCACCGAAGGTGTTAATCTGTCTGTTCAGTGCCTGTGGTCTATTAAATGTCAAAATCCAAACTTGCATAATTATCTCCAAAATTTCATTTATGATTATCTAAAAAGTAATTCAAGTCTTCTGGTGTACCGATACCCCACATCTTTTGGATTTGTTTAACACGAATCTTCTTTCCATCACCAATTGCCTCATTGAATACTGGGCAGACATAAAACTCGCCATTTGTTCTAATGTCTTTATGAATCATTTGTCTAGCATACTTGACATAATCAGAACCTTTGTTCCAATAGTAAACACCAACTGTTGCTTGATTAGAAATCACTTTCTTCTCTGCAACTTCTGAAACAAAACCATTGTCATCTAGTTTAGCATATGACCATTTAGGATGTGTAGCTTCGAATGTTAGAATGCCACCATCGATGTTATCTGCTTTGAAAGCATACATGCATTCGTTTGAATTCCATTCGACAAACTGGTCAGAGTTTGCCATGATGAGTGGTTCGTCATTGTCGATAAATTCTTGTGCAAGAAGTGTGGTGCAAGCGGCACCTTCTGTCATACCATCAACTTGAACGATTGTACAGTTTGGTGCAATCAAGTTAAGCATGTATTTGAGATTGTATTTCTCATAGTGTTCTTTCTGAACTAGAAAAATGTAGTTGGCTTCAATGTTCAAATTCTCAACAACAACTTGAATCATTGGTTTACCACGAACTTCAATCAGTGGTTTAGGGAATGTATAACCCGCTTGTGCAAATCTTGAACCTGCGCCAGCCATTGGGATTAAGACATTCAGTTTTTTGTCACGCCAAGGAATGTTTGTCTTCTGTTGTTCATTTTCAAACTCTTCGACTCTTTGCATAAATTTTAATGCATTCAAGTCACTGGCATTCTCAACTGGATATAAAATAGCACCAGAGTCAATTGCGCCTTGTCGCCCTATGTGGCTGTCTTCAATAATGATTGTATTCTTAGGTAATGCATTCAACCCAATCATACAACGCCAGTACATTTCTGGAAATGGTTTTGCGAATCGAACATCTTGATTGCTGACAATGTAATCAATTTCACCTAAGATGCCAATCGTATCAAGTGCAATGCGAACAGTTTCACGAATGCTGTTAGATGCAACTGCAATCTTCCAGCCTTTCATTTTCAACTGAGCAATTAGATATCTAGCTGTATGATTCTTTGGAAGTTTTCTTAGCAAATCAAATGTTGCTATCTGCTTATCTTCCCAAATTTTATTAAAGTATTTTCTATCTAAGCCTTTTCGTTCAGATAGCATCTCAAGTTTTCTTGTAGTGTTCAATCCATCATATGTGCTTAGATGTTCTTCACGAGTAATTACAAACTCTTGACCAATCTTAGCAAGTGCATCATTCAATGCATCATAGTGTAACTCTCTCGAATCAATTAACACACCATCTAAATCAAAAATTACAAGTTTATTCTGCATCACGATGAACCTTATTATGTTTTACTATACTTGCACCATTACACTTCCAATTAGCAATCTCTCTCATACGAATAGACCACTCAACATCTTCAGCACTACCCCATGTCATTTCTTCATTCATTGGGCACTTCTTCATAAAATCTTTCTTCACAATCATGTAACCGCCTGACTGATACATGAATTTAGTATGACCCCAATCATCATATCTCAATGATGTGTAGCGAGGAAAGATACGAGAATCCCAGCAAACCCAATCAGTGAAATGTCTCTTACCAGTAATCAACTGTTGTGCATTAGAACACACATCCCAATCTTCACCGAATGCTACAAAGTTTGTATACCAGTCTTTGTCGAAAGTGTAGTAGTCGTGAAAAATTACAACATTGTCGTACTTAGCTTCCTGTGCAAGAATGTTTTTCTTACGAGTAACCCACTTCTTTTTTATAGTCTCATCAAAGAAGATATGCTTTGCATTAGCAGTATCGTTAAAAAGACCTTGTCCGATAATTAAAATTTCATGGTTAGGTATATTGAGTGCGGCAATAGAATTACAGACTTCATTTAGTCTCTGTACATTTTTGTAGTCTGTTGTTATGCCGAAAGTAAAATTCATACGCACCTCAAAATATCATCGACTGTGTTCCCAATCAATCTATTAAGTGTAACATATTCATAGGATTTGTCAATCAATTCTTTGTCACTTTTGAATGTTTTAAGGATGTTTACCAATTGTTCATCAGTATCATACACCATACCAAAGTCTTTCATTGTCTCAGCGCCAGCAATGTTACGAGCAACCCATTGTGTTTTATTCAACATTGATTCAAGAAGAACTAAACCAAAGCCTTCTGAGTATGAATGTAGAATATACAAGTCTGCTTCACGAATTGCAGACATAACATCTGCACGAGAATCGATTAGAAATGGTTTGACAAACTCTGATTCATTTGGCATTAGTCCATGACGATTATCATAACCAGTTAGAACGAGAGTTGTATCAGGAACTTGTGCATTGTTGAACACTTCAACTAATTCATGCATTGCTTTGTTTGGCCAGTAACCACCGCATGATAGAAACATGTTCTTAGTTTTGATACCATACTTTTCACGAAAGCCTTGCATACCGATAGAAATCTTCTCATCAATACCATGTCGAACAGCAATACCCTTTCTAAGTATATTGTGTTTTCTAATGTGTTTCCAATCTGCTGTAGTTGAGCATCCAAGATACTTACACTCTTGCAATGCTTTCAAACATGTTGGTGATTCAGATGGTAGAATTAATTGATAGAGAATAGGTGATTTTATTTTTGATGCATTTGATAAAACAAAATTCTGTACATTAACATCACCACCATGAACAACAATCAAATCCCATGTTTCATTTAAAATTTGTGCATCACTGCTAACTTTAACACCATTCAAGTCGCCCTGATGTTCGCCTGCTAGAACCCACACTTCATGCCCACGAGATAGGGTTTCTTCTGCCATGTCTCGCACATAGTTTTCTGAGCCACCAGGAAAAGGTGCATAACGATGCACAACATATAATAACTTAGCCATATTTCTTCTCAATAATTTTTCGCCATTCGGGAACACGGTCATACTGATGCACAAGATAGAATGGTTCACCTGTACTGGTACACACTACATCATCTTTCATAATTGGTGTAGGCTCAAAGAGATGTGGTCTGAATTCTTCAATCTTACTTGGGTCAGCAGTTGTTCCTAATTGGGCTGCCCATCCTTCTTCAGAATTTGTAAACCTAGTTACATCACGATATGTTTTTGTGTGTAGCAGAACATTCAATGCGGCTTGGTCTGGACCACCACCGCCAGGAACATTCTGTGGTGAACCTGAACATGACATGAACAGATTCAAAAACAAATCAATCATTGTATCAAATCTACCTGATACAGTTCCTGCATTGTAGATGAGATTGTTTTTGTTTGCTTCGTAGATTAATGGACCAAAAGATTGAATGAGGTTGTTCTTACCCCATGCCTCATCTCTGTAACGAATAGATTCACAAGCAACATTGATAGTCTTGTCGCCCATATTCTTTTCTAACCACTCTGATGGATTTCTTTGAAAGACAACATCACGAACATCGGTTGCTATTAGATAGCGATATTCTGCACGGTCTTCTAGTTGACTCATAAAGTACCATAGATGCATGAATCGTTCAAGCATAATGTTGAACTCTTCACGGTACTCGAATCTTTTCAATTCATCATTGCGAGTGAAAGCAATGATTACATAACCTCTCTTGGTTAATTCTTCTACAACATCAAAAGAGATATTGTAGCAAAGCATAACTTTCTTGCCTGTGAACCCACAGGTGTCAAGAGAGTTTACCCAATACTTTATTTTGTCGAAATCATAATTGGTGATAGCACCAACAACCACATCTTGCATAACAACCTCACTTGTTTAATTACTTATCTATAAATCCTAAAAATGACTCTACAGCAATTTTATCGTCACTTGTTTTAAAATCTTTCTTTCGCATGATAGTCTTCATTCTAACTTCAAACGAATCACCCATTATATCAATAACTACAGGAAGATTCAAGTCTTTTTGCAAGTCTACCAATACTGCTTGCCCATCACCATGTGCTTTAATCTTAGCCGCTTTGTTCTTCTCAATCTTTTTGAAGAACTGTTGCAACTCGGTAATCTTAATACAAGGAACATTTCTCGAATCGCTCATTCTTTCAGCAAAGTGTTTTGTGAATTGAATGTCTACTTGATATTTTTTAAGAAGTCTATCGGCAAAAGTTTCTAAGTCTTTCAATTGCTGTGATGTATATAGAGTACATTGTTCAGCATCTTCTTTGACTGTTTGACCAGGAGTGTCTTTCTTATATTTCTTCACTAACTCTGGTCTACCTTCTTCACCAGCACCAGCTTTTGAAACAAACTCTTGTTCAGCAATATGTTCAGAGAATTTTAACATTTAGCTTCTTGTAAGTGTTAGAATCTTTTGAATCTGCGTTTCAAGAATTGGTCTACGATTAGGCCAATTGATATATGGTTTGTCAGCAGTCTTTAGAAGATTCGATAAGAACGGCATAATAAGTTTTTCTACTTGCATCAATCGTGCTTTGTATTCTTCAACAGTCTCATCTTTCTCTGCAATTACAGCATTGTATTCTTCTTCAGATACAGCAGAGAATCCAAAATCATTATCACTGTATTCATTTAGAATAGCATTAATATCATATGTAATTTTTGTTGCCATTATTTACTCCATGCCTTTTGTGCAGTAAAGTTTAGATGACTGAATTCAAGCCTATCAACTAATTTCACAGCGTTGCCTTTTAGTTTATCTACTGCAACAAAACCTTCTGGATTTGTCACTTTGAAACCGTCTTCAGTTTGTACAAATGTACTTGTGACTTGTTTCATTTGTTGCAACTTCTTAATGGTCATGTTCTTTGCTTCAACAAGTAAATTCTGCAAATCAAAAATGAGTTTTAAGTTACTTGCATTTGAACGATAGAATCGCATGATTTCATTCTTCTCTGCGATTCTTTTCTTTATAGTCTCTGCCATCTTAACTTCTTTGATAGCTTTGTTCAATTTCTCTTCAACATAACGAATCAATTCGGCAGTGTGTGCAGTAGTGTTCTTAATAGCTTCACCTGAACGAACTTTTGTATTGTTGAATGTTTTGATTTGAACTTTTATAGTCTCACTTGTAGCAATCTCATTCAATGTTTTTGCATTGATTTGATTGAAGAGTCTTCCTGCATCAGCAAGAATACCTGTGATTTCTACTGTCTCTTCTTTTGTGAATGTTGCAGTGCCTGATGCATCAGTGAAATATGCATCACGGAACCAAACATCTTTCGTTGTTGTCAGATTCTTGATATCGATATTGAATGACGCCTTCATGTCTGAGAAAGTTTTACCAGTGTATGAAGTGTGAAATACAATACCCATCTGTGCGGCAAGCATTGTCTTTGCTAACTTTGATTCTGATGGAACTGCATAGACTAATGTGTTCGGTTGAAATGTGATATACTCAACACCATCAATTGTTTGAGTCTTCACATCACCTTTAGAGAACATCATGTCACCTTGCAAGACACCTTTGATACCAAGTTTTGGAAGATATCTTAGTGCAACTTTTAACTTTGCATTAAGACCTTCACCACTATGGTTAGTATCGATATCGGCATCAGTATAATTCAACTTTGCATTTGCATTGAATACACCTTTAGTGCCAACAAAGAACTTACCATTGTCTGGATTGATACCGCAGAATACTGCTGGTGAACCATCCCATTTTGTTGTGGTATTGATTTTTGATTCTGAATGACCAGCAAGCATATCACGCAGTGAACGGAGAAAGTTAATCGCATCTCTAGTACCAGCGACACCACGATTCAGAACTTCATCTTCAAGGTGTTCGAGGTGAAGGTTTGCACCTTCTTTCTTTGATTCGATTAAAAATTGTGCGAATTTCATATTTCTTTTGCTTTTGATCCAATTAGCTTTTTAGGCATAATTAATACACGAACACCACTATATGTTTTTCCGCCAGATTCGTAATTGCGACCTGATGTATATCTTGCGGCAACAATAGCTGTATAATCACCCGTCATAAATTCTTTCACATCAGGATTGTAACTAACATGAGCAGTAAAGCCTAACTTATGTTTTTTACCAGACGCAGTAAACTTAACATCACCTTGACCAATTAAATGAATATTATCAATTCCATAACTTGATGAACCAAATAAAGGTCCATAAACTGCTTTACCAATCAAGTTTGCATCTTTAATAGTTTCATAAACTCTTTCTTTTCCATCAACAATAGTTTTATGTATTCCTGTTAATTTTTTTAAAAATGAAATTACAGTTGAATCTTTTGAAATAGAACCTGATTTAGCACCATCGGCCTTCTTGGTTATCCCGCTATATTGTTGAAATCCACTAGCATCTTTACCCATTTTATGTGATATAAAACACACATCAACAAATTTCTTTTTTCTTTCATCATACATCACTAAAGCAATATCAGCTTTAGGCGTACCTTCAACTTTATTTGCACCATAAATGTTTTCAAATGTATGTTTGCCAACCACAACAGTTATTGGCGATCCTATTTTTGATATGTAACCATTAATTTGTTGCAGTACTGCCAACTCACCTCCTTCGGTTGATGTTGGTGAATATAACATATATGATTTATCCAAATCTTTAAACTTATGTAAAAGACCATGAACTTTGTACGATCCAGCCATTATAACTCCATGAAGTTGTTATTGTAATGGCTTATTTATATCAATCGGGTCCTAACATCTTCTCCATAAGCATGTTATGTTTGGCAGTCTCAAGCATTCCGATTGTACCAACAAAATCATTTGTGTGACCATATAGAGTTATCTCAGCATCTGAATCCATAGATGCTACAAGATATTCTTTAATTGTTCCATCTTCAATGTTTTTTCTCACTTCTTCTAAAATGTCAAGCATATGTTGCTTTGTCTTTTTTTCATTTTTACTCGAATCAAATTCTACGACTTTCATATGTTTCCTAAGTGTAATGCAAATAACCACCAATGATATATTTAGGTCCGCTTATAGGTTTCAGGCCTGCGTGTGGATATGTCCACATAGGAGGAAACATAAGCAATCTGCCTGCGACTGGTTTAACAGTGCTGGTCGTTTCAGAAGCACTATTCCACTGAAAAGCAGTCTCGCCACCAACTTCAACATCATTCAAGTACCAGAAGTAAACAAGAAATCTACGAGCCGAATCGTGATTACCCACATCAACATGAAGTTTGAATTCATCTTTATCGTTAGGCATGTATCTTTTCATTCGAAAATGTTCACATGCAAGTTCATCTGGCCAGACTTTATCATCAAGGCTCAAGTCATGCTTGTAGTATTTCAGAAACTTCTGCATCTCATCCACAAGCATATTGTGAATGTCTTTCCAATCAGGATATGCTGATATGTTCAATTCAGTGAAGTGCCTGTGGTCTTGCAATTCTGTCTGCATATGCCTATCAGTATCATACTCGAATCTCTTAATGATTTCATCACATTTGTTTTTATCAAGTGCATCATCGTAATATCTTACACAGTTTATCATACTTTAAACCCCTCAAACTTTTTATTGAATTTACCTTCACGATTACCGAATGTGTTCAGTGGTCTGTCAGGCGCATTCTGACCTGAGTCAGATATATCTTCTTGTGCAGACTGTTCAACATCATACAACCTCATCTTCGATTTGTCAATACCAACAACGAATCTTTTGTTCATAGTTGGGTCTGCATATCGATTCTTCAATTGCTTTACCATAATCTGATTCAAGGCTTCAAGTTCTTCAGTTGAAATCAAAGCAAACATAAAGTCAGCAGTCGCTGGTAGACCAAACGATTCAGAAGTATCTTCAAGCCCCGGATCGGTATTTGAGAAACCACTTCTTGTTGTTTGTGTAGCTGATACAATTGGTAGATTCTCTTCAACAGCAAGCCCACGCAACTCTTCTGCAATTGCTTTGATGTATGAATAACTATTCACATTTGCGCCATGTTTCAATCGTGCAGAACAGCAGATGTTCAGATAGTCAATGAAGATGATATCAGGACTGAAATTTCTCTTCAATCTCAATTCATTCAACAGTGCTTTAAAGTGCAGAACAGATGCGGCCGCTGTTGGATATTCTTTGATGATTAACTTGCCTTGAGTCTTTGACTTCAGTGCATTGAATCTTCTATCATAGTCTGACTTAGAAATCGAGGCTAAGTCATTGATAGGTACATTCAAAAGGTTCGCATCAATTCTTTCAGCAATCTTTTCTTCAGCCATTTCCATTGTGATATAGAGAACATTCTGACCAGCAGAGATACAACCAGATGCAACATGACACATGAACAAACTCTTACCAACACCAGTACCAGCAAGTGCAATGTTGAGTGTCTTGTTAGGCAGACCACCTTTTGTAATCTTGTTGAAGTAGTCTAAATCAAAAGGAATTCTTTCTTCTTTACGATGATAGAATTCGAATCGTTCATTTGAATTTTCAATATAATCATGCCCAACATTTGGGTCAAACGAAACACCAAGTGCTGAAGAAAGCATCTCTGGAATAGCACCTTTGTTCTTTGCGCCACTCTTATCATCAAGAACAGAAACGGCTTCTAGAACTGCATTGTAGATTGCTTTATCTTGACAGAACTTTTCTGTAGTCTTTACCAACCATTCTTTTTCAGTTGGCTCATCTTTATTTGTTTTGATTGTTTCGAGAATGCCAATCGCAGAACGAACTTCTTCTTCTTTGAGTTTCTTAGACTCAGTTAAGTTTATTACAAGAGATTCGTGAGTTGGTAGATTGTTGTATTCATTAACGAAGTCAGATATTTCTTTGAATACAACTCTCTCATTAGTATCGCCAAAGTATTCTGGCTTTAGGAATGGCAGAACTTTTCGTGTAAATTCTTCACTATAGATTAGATTCTTCAGAATCGTAAGTTCCAACCGATGCATTTTCTTCCTTTAAAATATATTGTTCAAGCAACAGCACAAGGATGTCACCCATCATTGTAGCAAATTTTTCATTTGATTGCAATGATTCGTATGAATGTTCACCTAGATAATCCACAGTATATTCATACGATAATTTTGCCTGAACATCTTGGTCGGTTATCCATGTCTTTCCGTAGTGATACTTTACACCTTTGAAGTCACCTTGTAGGATTGTAACACCAGTCCATTCAGGTGCTTCAAAGAATTTATAGTCTACGCCTTCTTCAAGCGTCTTCGGCTTCGGCATGAACAAGTTCTTCAGTTTGGAGAATACTTCCATAAGATATCTCATATTTTTTACTCACATATTCTTTGAAAGATTCACTTGATAAAATGTCTTTCCAAAATGCTTCGGTTTGAGTTACATCGAATCTAACTTTGTCACCAATCTCACCAGTCGATTGATTGACTTTCGCATACCAACCGGGACTTGGTTTAGCAACAAACTTACCTTCCATTGCAACATCAAGTAGACCAGAGAATTTCTGAATGCCACCTTCAAATGAAACTGTGATTGGTATCTTTGATTTCTCTCTCACATAACGAGACTTCTCAACATTGATAATGAAGTTATAACCTACAACTTCTGTACCATCTTTTTCTTGTTGGCGACCAATGATGAAGATGTTATCAGCAGAGTAGTAAGAACCTGTACCACCACCAACGATATCTTTAGGATACAAACCAATTTCTTTGTATGTGTGATTCACAACAATCATCGGAATGTCTTTTAGATTCAAGTGAGGTGTAATCATACGAAACAAACTCTTCACTTGTTTTGCACGAGACATGTCTGCAACAGACTTACCTTCAAGTGCATCATCAACTTCTTTCTTTGATGCCAAGTTACCGATTGAGTCAAGAATAACAATCAGTTTGTCACCACGGTCAACACCTTGAAATTGTTGCATGATATCAAACTTTAACTGTTCAATGTCAGTCAATGGTGTGTGTAGAACACGGTCCATGTCAATGCCAAATGTCTCAAAGTATTTGATGGGTGTACCAAACTCAGAGTCATAGAACAAAAGAACTGCATCTTGATACTTGTCCATGTAAGACTTTGCCATGAGTAAAGAGAATGCAGTTTTAAAGTGTTTAGATGGTCCTGCCCACATTGTAAGACCTGGAGTCAATCCACCATCTAGCTTACCAGACAATGCCACATTGACCATTGGCACTCCAGTAGTAATCATATCTTTATTGTTAAAGAATTTTGATTTCGAAAGAATCGCTGTCTCTTTGATAGAGGAATTCTTTTTCAATTTTTCAAGTATGCTCATTTAAAATCTCCAGTCATATTAGTAATTTGTGTTTTCGGTATAACTTCTGAATGTTCATCAACAAAGAAGTTGTCAATCGTATTTGTAGGTTTAGTTTCAGATTTCTTTTTCTTATTCTTGTTCACTATTATATCAGGTGTCTTCTCAGATTGCAAGTTCTTTAGTGTCATATTAGCGGCAATCAATAGCAAAACTGCTAATGGGTCAAAGACAAAAATGATGATGAAGATAACCACCCTTACAGCTTTATCTATGAATTGGGCATCGTTTTTATCATACAACAACTCGGCGACATAGCGAATAGGACCAACATCTGCCATCAATTTATTTTCTTCAGTCATCAATGGCAATTTGTCTTTTGTTATCTGAGTCAACTCAACCTGTGTCTCTTGTATTTGCTTATCGATTTTTCGACTTGCTGTTGCAGGGTCGCCGGCTCTTTTCATCAAATACTCAAGTCTTTCTCTTGTCATCTTTTCTTGTGATTCAAGAGTCTTCAACTGAACCGTATTGGCACCAACTGATACAGTAGATTCAATGTGTGCTTTTGAAAGATAACCAAAGATACCCATCGATGTAATCAACATCAATAAGGCAACTGCAACTGTGAAATATGATTTCATCAAGATGGGTGCAGTCTTCCAGTTACGATACAACCATGATACAGTAACTAACTTAGATAACTCTAATGCACCACCCATCACAATGATTGGCCAATACGAACCAGGAAAGATTAAAGCAAGCCCCACTACCGAATAGTAACCTGCGATTGCTGATAGAACAATTGCTGTAATAAATGGTAATAGAACTTGTATCATCCGAAGAAGTCTTCTAAAGAACTTTCTTTGATTGGTCTCCATCCAATACAGTCAAGAACAATCGTCAAAGGTTCAATGAATGATTTCTCAAACTGCATATCATAATCAATAACAGTAGTCATATTCCATTCGCTTGGCATACGACTTGCAAAAGAAAGAACATTGGATTGAAATGTGTTTGGCTCACGAAGAAAAATAAACTTAATCTTTTCACCTTCACGAATCAATTCATATCTCTTAGTCAACTTGTCAGCACGAAGTCTGTTATTGTGAATCAATGCACCACGAACATGAATCGGTGTGCCTTTTGAATAAACAGTCTTCTCATTAGCATACTCTTTCAAGCCATTGACTGTTCTCGGAAAAGAAATATCTTCAATCGGAATCGACTTGAATTCTTTTCTAAAATTTTCAATGAATGACTGCAACTGTTCTTCTGTACCACCAATGATAATCTTCAAGGCTTCTTTAATCTTCTCACGACATGCACTTGGTGTCGATGATTTAATTGCCTCAAGACCTTGAATCTTGATTTGTGGTTCAGCATATTGAACACCTTCAGAATTATGTACATGAAGAATGTATCTCTTCTTAGCAGTCCAGATTGCTTTGTCTGCCAAGACCTCTCTCTTCATTTGCATTTTTTGTTCGTATGCGTGAACATAGTCAGCAAGTTTCTGATAACTTTCATCAATAGATGGTTGAAGTTTATCTTCACAGACACGGTCCATGAAGGAGATAAGATTGTTAACATCTCCTGTTTTCGAATAGACCTTATCAACAAGCGGACCAAGATTGAGATAAATCGAATCTGTGTCTGAGGCGAGAACATAATCAACTTCATTTGTCTTCAATAGGTTGTTCATATATTGATTGATGTGATTTTCAATCCATCTAATACTTAGTTGACCCGCTAAGGTAATACCTTCTGCTTGTCTCACATCAAAGAATCTAAAGTATTGACTACCCAAAGCACCATAAGCAGAATTCAGACCAACTTTCTTAGCTAACTGAAGATTCTTGTATCGTGAAATATGATTGCTCAATTCTTTTTTTATTTCAAGATTCGTTTCTACTTCATACTTCTGCTGTGCCTCAATCATGCTCTTCTTATAAATCACACGACCATTGTAAATTCTTTCCATAATGTCTGGAAGAAAGCCTTTGATGTCTGTGCGAAAGAATTGACCGTTTGGAGTCAGAGTCACATTTTTCAATCTTGATGTGTCAATTTGACATGTCAAGAGTTTATCAACTGTAACACCTTGGGCAATGATTTCACGCATCTCTGGTGTATAATCACGAGGCTCAACCAATGTCTCAGGTGAGATATTGTATTGCATAATCAAATGTGGATACAAACTGTTCAAGTCAAACGATGCGACATATTCATGTTTACCTAAGTGTGGGTCTTTAACATATGCACCTTCATAGGCAGTGTTTTTTGAAGATATTCTCTTTGGCGGAACAATGATATTCTTTGCACGAAGATGATTGAATGTGATTGTATCCCACATACGAACTTGCGTAAACACATCATCATAATTCACTTTGTTGTCATAAGCCAAAGTCAATGCCATATCAATCAAGCGACCTTTAGCATTCAAGTTTTCTACAAGTTCTACATCTCGAATGTTGTACTCAATGAACAACTGAAAGTTCTCACGATACAATGCTTGCAAGCTATCATATTCATCGTATGAAATCTTTTGACCGACTTTTTCAACTTGTGCAATGTGGTCTAAACGATATGATTCTTGTGAAGAATTTGGTGCATACTTACGAAACAACTGTAAATAGTCTAGTGTTGGTAGACCAACCAAGTCATAAATTTTAGTTGTCTTACCATAAAATGTTTCTTCACGAACACTTATTATGCCCCAAGGAGAAAGTTTTCTCACTTCTTTATCATCAAAAAGTCTTGAGATTCGATTGTGCAGATATGGTATATCGAAGTTTTTGACATTCCAACCAGTCAATGCATCAGGATAATGTTTCTGCCAGAATTCTATAAATCTTGAAAGCAGAGACAATTCATCTCGACATTGTGTATAGATGATATCATCACGATGTGGTTTGAAGTCACCACATGCAAACACATAAAATTTTGGATCATTAGAAAGTTTAACTGTGATTGCAGTCACAGGTTCAGATGCCAGTGATGGTTCAGGAAAACCATTCTCAGAACCAACCTCAATATCAAGATAGGCTACACAAACATCTTGAACATTCCATTCAATAGTTTCTTCTGGATGTTCATCTGAAATGTAGACATATTCGTAGCGGTTGTTACCATAGATTTCAAAGCTATCAACACCTTCATATCTTTTCACAAAGTCACGGGCATCACGAATACTCTCAAACTTCATAGGTTCGAGATAGTCGCCTTTGAGGGTTTTAAATTTTGTTTGTTTTTTAGCAGGTAAAAACAAAGTCGGCGTATAAGGAATTTTCTCTTTTATACGCCGACCGTTCTCTACGCCACGATAGAGAATGTTGTTACCTACACTCATTACGCTAGTGTAGAATTTACTCATTGAGTTATTGTATCATTATTTAGGGATAGATGTGGCAATTTGAATACCGCTACCAAACACAGAATTGTATTGATTCTCAAGTTCAACCACTGGTGTTGTAATGGCAAGAATGTCGTTACGGTGAAACGAGATTCCTGTTTTGAATTCAGCACAGTAGTCTAAGAAAGGAGAGAAAGCCATGCCGCCTTGGTCTTGGGCACTCTTTGGAGGAATCACAACAACTTGAACTGGTTGTTTGATTTTGATTGTTTCATTACTAACATCAACATCACCTAAGATGGTGTGATTTGTTTTAAATGTGAGTAGCTTGATGTTCATGCAACACTCACTTTCGTGCCTGCATCAAGCACGGCTAAGGTTACCCAACGCTTGGGTACGAGCATTTCTCTACCAGAGAAATCATTCATGTTCACTGTTGGGTCAGGAACTCGACCAATCAACTCGACCATATTGTCGAAGTCACGAAGAACCAAATCGTACCGGTCTGCACGAGGAAGTTTCTTTTCGATTGCAATTTTCTTAGCAATTTCAAAAATATTCATATTCTCTTTCATTAACATTAAAAAAACATTATAACATAGTTCATGTTAGAATTCAACACATATGTTAGATTATTACCTAACATATTCCTTCAAGTCAGGAGGTTTCCATCCTTCTGGCTTCAAGACTTTGCCGTCTGCACGGCGTATCACTTTACCAGTTGCTTTATCAACTTTGGCAAAATTAGATTTGGCAACTTCATCCCATGCTTCGGCTACTTTGAAATTCTTCATGTGACAGTAACCTAAGATGACCCAAATCATATCCATACATGCATCTAGCTGTTCAACATCATCATTTTGGTCAACGGCATTTCTAAATTCATAGGATTCTTCTTCAATTAATTTTGCATAAAGTTCAGCATTTTCTTTTGAAGCGAATTGGTCACACGCAAGTTGAAATGCACGAACATCTAGTGGCATGTTAGTCATACTATAGTACCTGTAAATTATTGTTCCAATGTTTTGTTCGGTCTTCAAGACCAATAGTACCACCATTGATTCGTTTAGTCATCAAGGTAATATCTTTCTTATCTGCAATCTCATTCAATCCATTCTTCTTCCAGAACCAACATGCAGATTCAATTGCACCTTCTAGTGTTTCAAGATATGCGATAGTCTCATCAATAGTCTTACCGATATCTTTTGCAAATGCAGTATAGTTATCATGTCCAGTCAATTGAATTGCACCACGACCACGGTACTTGTAACCATCACCAGATGCCTCATTACCATTACCCATACGAGATGCATAAACACGATTAGCAATCATCTCTGGCTTGCGTTCATATTTTGCGGCAGTCGCATCATCAGGAAAGTACTTACCAAATGTTCCACGAAGACCTTTAGCACCATAATTCAAATTCTCTTTTAGAACAGTGAAGTCTAAAGATTCATGTCCACATTGTGCTAGAAAACCAGCAACTCTTTCTTTAGTGTTTATCTGATACTTCTCAAACACTTTATTGAATGCGTTCAACAGACCTGCATGGTCTTTGTTATTTGGTACGCACTTTTTTAGTTTTTCCAGATTTAGTTCGACCATCTCTCTTGTCCTTTGTTAGATTTTTTATGAATACTTTTCCATCTTTCAATTTATAATCTAAAGTATCACCAATCTCCCATCCTAATTGTGTTACCAATTCATCTGGCAGTTCGACAATAGCGTCACCGTTATCGCATATTTCAACGACCTTTGTAGTATATATCTTACTCATACTTGTTCCACCTCAATACCGGAATTTTTGAGAAATACGACACCAGCAATATCCCTATAAGTGTTACGATATAGAACATTGCTAATACCACTTTGGTATATAAGTTTGGCGCAGTCCAAACATGGAGCATGGGTAATGAACATAGTAGCACCCATACCAGATTCGGTAGATTTAGCAAGTTTCGCAATTGCATTCGTTTCAGCATGAAGTACCTCTGGTTTTGTTTTAAGTTCTTCGCTAAAATTATTGAAGTCATATCTAGAATCACTAGGATGAACATCAGCAACATATTCACATTCGTTTGTCCATCCAGATGGCATGCCATTGTAACCGATTGATATGATGCGGTCATCTTTCACAACAATGGCACCAACATGAAGTCTTTTTGCAGTCGAGCATTCAGCAAATATT